>Ga0247831_1000029_pt1 | contig 260471 bp, 244 predicted proteins | sample LaCruzMarch2015__9_FD_192406 | JGI IMG/M metagenome (GOLD analysis project Ga0247831, IMG submission 192406) | Freshwater microbial communities from meromictic Lake La Cruz, Castile-La Mancha, Spain - LaCruzMarch2015_1m | ecosystem: Environmental > Aquatic > Freshwater > Lake | place: Spain... | reverse complement strand
CTCTGGACCGTTTCAAAAGCGGACATCAACACCAACACCTGAAAATACAGGGAAAACACGGTCCAGGGGATGCCAAACAGCCAGATCCAGAAGGCGTGAAGCTGTTTGTGCGGCGCAGGGCTGGCGCTCCACAACAGGTGCTCCCCAGGAAGCAATTCAGCGCGCAAAAGCGAAGCAAGTTCAGGGGACGGGATCGGTGGCGCCTTCATCATCGCAGCTTCAGGATGGCACGGCCCGGTTAGAGAGCCGTTACCGGTACCCGTAACCGCGGGGCGAGGGCCGTAGTGTGCTCATCGAGAGAGTGCTTATCGAGGCCTCACAGAGAAAGCTGCGCCCGGGGGCGCGGTGGCGGACGGGGTGGGATTCGAACCCACGGTAGGCTTCCACCTACGGCGGTTTTCAAGACCGCTGCCTTAAACCACTCGGCCACCCGTCCGGCTAGGCGGGGCTTCTAGCGTGACACGGCGGGGGAGGGAACCTCGCGTTCGGGCCTTAACCACGTCGAAAACCCTTTGCACGACACTGAAGGCCTCGATCACGGAAGAGGCCGCGCGCCGATGCGTCCTGACGCCTGTGTGAAATCACTTGCCGTTCTGCTGGCCTGCGCGGCCGTGACGGCCTGCGCCACGCCGCGCTACGCCACGGAAAAGCGTCCGCCGTCGGTCGCGGCCGGCCAGCCCGGCGCGCGGGTCCCGGGCACCATGCGGCCCTACCAGATCAAGGGGGTCTGGTACACGCCCCGCCACGACCCGGACTACGACGAGAAGGGCATCGCCAGCTGGTACGGGGAGCAGTTCCACAACCGCAACACCGCCAACGGCGAGGTGTTCGACATGGATCTGATCAGCGCCGCCCACAAGACGCTGCCGCTGCCGTCTATTGTCGAGGTCACCGACCTGGACACCGGCAAGAAGCTCAAGGTCCGGGTCAACGATCGCGGACCGTTCGTCTCCGGCCGGATCATCGACCTGTCAAAGGGCGCGGCCAGGAAGCTGGGCATCTACGAACGGGGCGTGGCGCGGGTCCGGGTGCGCTACATCGGCCCGGGCTGACGCCGCCGGCGCAATAGCGCCTTTCACGTTCTGGACATCCCCGGCGTTCCGCGCGAGGACGGGGCGTGACCAGAGGCTGTTTCATCACTTTCGAGGGCGGCGAGGGGGCGGGCAAGTCCACCCAGATCCGCCGCCTGGCCGAGCGACTGCACGCCGGCGCGCGGGATGTCGTCCTGACGCGTGAGCCGGGCGGCTCGCCGGGCGCCGAATCGATCCGCGAGCTGCTCCTCAATGGCGCGGTCGACCGCTGGTCGCCATTGACCGAGGCGCTGCTGATGAACGCCGCCCGTCGCGACCATATCGAGCGGGTGATCGCCCCGGCGCTGGCCCGGGGGGCGGTGGTGCTGTGCGACCGCTTCGCCGACTCGACCCGAGCCTACCAGGGCGCCGGCGGGGCGGTGGACGCCGCCGTCATCGCCCAGCTGGAACGCGCCGTGGTCGGGGAGATGCGGCCCGACCTGACCCTGATCTTCGACCTGCCGGTGGCCGAGGGCCTGCGCCGGGCCCTGTCCCGCAATGGCGGCGAGGAACGGTTCGAGGCCAAGGGAGAGGCCTTCCACGAACGGCTACGCGCCGCCTATCTCGATATCGCCCGCAGCGAGCCCGACCGTTGCGTGGTCATTGACGCCGCCGCCTCGCTGGACGCCGTCGAGGCCGCCATCGCCGTCGCTGTCGCCCCCAGGCTGGACCGCTGACATGGCCGATGTCGCCGCCCCGCCTCATCCCCGCGACGCCTCCGCGCTGGAAGGCGCGGGCGAGCAGGAACACGCCTTTCTCGACGCCCTGGCGCGCGGCCGCCTGCACCACGCCTGGCTGTTGACCGGTCCCGAGGGCGTGGGCAAGGCCACGTTCGCCTTCCGCGCCGCCCGTCGCCTGCTTGGCGCCGCGCCTGATCCCGACTTCGGGCTTCTGGGTTCGCGGATGAGCGACCCGGTCGTGCGCCAGGTCTCGGCCCGCTCGCACCCGGATCTGCTGGTGCTGGAGCGGTTCACGGAAGACGGCAAGCCGCGCAAGGTGATCCCGGTCGACGAGGCGCGACAGCTGGGCGCCTTCTTCTCCCAGACCCCGGCCACGGCGCCCTACCGCGTGGCCATCGTCGACGCCGCCGACGACCTGAACGTCAATGCGGCCAACGCCATTCTCAAGACCCTGGAGGAGCCGCCGCCGCGCGGCGTGCTGCTGCTGGTCAGCCATGCGCCGGGGCGGCTGCTGCCGACCATCCGCTCGCGCTGTCGGCGCCTGGCCTTCACCGCCCCGGGCGAAGCGGTCACCGCCGGATTTCTGGAGACCCGCACGACGCTGTCGCCTGACCAGGCGCATCGGCTGGCCCGCATGGCCGGCGGCGCGCCGGGGCTGGCCCTGCGACTGGCGGCGGCCGACGCGCTGAAGGCCGACGACGAGGCGCACGAGATCCTCCGCACCCTGCCGCGCCTGGACGACAGCGCCCTGCTGGCCCTTGCCGACAGCTTCCGGGGACCAGAGGGGCAGGGACGCTTCAACCTCCTGATCGAGCGGATCATGGACCAGATACGCACCATGGCCGTGGGCCAGGCGACCGGCGGCGGCGGCCTCGGACTCGACCGCTGGGTTCAGGCCTGGGAGCGGCTGAGCGTGCTGCCGGACCAGACCGAGGGCCTGAACCTGGACCGCGCTGACGCCTTCTGGACGGCTATGCGCGAGCTGCGCGCCGCGGCGAGGGCGGCCTGACCCCATGCTGATAGACAGTCACGTCAACCTGCACGCCCCGCAGTTCGCCGAAGACATGGACGCGGTCATCGACCGCGCTCGCGCCGCCGGCGTCGCCCTGATGGTCAACATCAGCGACAAGGTCTCGACCTTCGACGTCACCTACAAGCTCGCGACCGACCACGCCGATATCTGGGCGACTGTCGGCACCCACCCCCACGAAGCGAAAGAAAATCCAGAGCTTAAGGCGGCAGACCTCATCCATCTGGCTCAGCGGCCGAAGGTCGTCGGCATCGGCGAGTGCGGCCTGGACTTCCACTATGACCTCAGCCCGCGCGACGTGCAGGCGGCGGTGTTCCGCCAGCACTGCATCGCGGCCCGCGAGACGGGCCTGCCGCTGGTGGTCCATACCCGCGAGGCCGACGCGGTGATGGGCGACATCCTCGAGGAGGAGTACGCGGCCGGGGCCTTCAGGCTGATCATGCACTGCTACACCAGCGGGCCGGAGCTGGCGCGGCGGGCGGCGGCGCTGGGCGCCTCGTTCTCGGTCAGCGGCATCGCCACCTTCAAGGCCGCCGAGGACGTCCGGCAAATCATCCGCGACATGCCCGGCGACCGGATCATCGTGGAGACCGACTGCCCCTACCTGGCCCCCGTGCCGATGCGCGGCCGCCGCAACGAGCCGGCCTTCCTGCCGCATGTGCTGGCCAAGCTGGCGGAAATCCGCGGCTGGAGCCTCGAGGAGGCCGAACAGCGGACGGAGGACGCCTTCTTCACCCTGTTCGACAAGATCCCCCGGCCATGAGCGGGACGCTGGCGGTCACCATCCTGGGCTGCGGCTCCTCGGGCGGCGTGCCCCGGGCTGACGGCGACTGGGGTGTCTGCGATCCGGCCGAGCCCAAGAACCGGCGTCTGCGCTGCTCCCTCCTTGTCCGCCGCAAGGCGCAGGACGGGGAGGGGCCGGAGACGACCGTGCTGGTCGACACCTCGCCGGACTTCCGGGAACAGGCGGTGGCTGCCAACATCCGGCGGCTGGACGGGGTGCTGTTCAGCCACGACCACGCCGACCAGACCCACGGCATCGACGACGTCCGCGCCTTCTTCATCCGCCAGCGAGCCAGGATCCCGGCCTGGATGGACGTCGTCACCCGCGACAGCCTGACCCGCAAGTTCGGCTACATCTTTGAGAGCCACAGCGGGTATCCGGCCATCCTGGAGGCGCGCGACCTGCCGGCCCATGGCGTCGATTGGGCAATCGACGGGCCGTCGGGGATCATCCCGGTCAACAGCTTCGACATGGAGCACGGATCGATGCGCTGCGCCGGTTTCCGGTTCGGCGACCTGGCCTACTCGCCGGACGTCAACGGCCTGGACGACGCCGCCTTCGAGGCCTTGCGCGGCGTCGACACCTGGATCGTCGACGCGCTGCGCTACACGCCCCATCCGACCCATGCCCATCTGGAGCGAACCCTGGCCTGGATCGCACGGGTGGCGCCGCGCCGCGCCATCCTGACGAACATGCATATCGACATGGATTTCAACATCTTGAGGACATCTATCCCCCCTGGCGTCGAGCCCGCCCATGATGGCCTGACGATGGAGGTCGGGATTTGACACGGGTGCTGCGGGTGGGACTGGCGATCACTCTGCTGCTGGCAGGGCTGGCGGTGGTCCTGTTCGTGTTCGCCAACACCCGCGTCAACGACGGCGACGTGCCGGTGGCGAACAGCCTGCTGGTTCCGGGCGCGCAGAAGACGGTGCTGGCCGTCTGGGCCCATCCCGACGACGAGATAACCTCGGCCGGCACACTGGCGCGGCTGGCCAAGGAGGAGGGGGCCCGCGTCGTTCTCGTCTACATGAGCAAAGGCGAGGCGGCGAAGGGGCTGGGCTATACGGCCGACCAACTGGCCGCGCTGCGTCCGCCGGAAGCCCAGGCCGCCGGAAAGGCGCTGGGCGCGGCCCGCGTGGTGGTGCTGGACTATCCGGATGGCGGCCTGATCGGCGTCGACGCCGCGGCGGCCAAGGCGGCGATCCGCAGGATCGTCGATGAGGAAAAACCGAGTATCGTCATCAGCTTCGATGAGAAAGTTGGCTTCTACGGGCACCCGGATCACGCCCAAACGGGTCGCTGGGTCCGCGCTGTAGTCGATGAAGGCGCCACGCAGCCGGGCTTTTCGGTCCGTCGGCTGTACCAGGCGACGCTGCCCACCAGCATGGTCAAGCTGGCCCTGAAGCTGGTCGACGCGTTCCGCACGCGGTACCCGAAGGATCCGGCCCAAGGCCTGCCGGCCCCGGACGTCGCCATCCGGATCCCAAGCCAGGCGGCCAGCAAGCGCGCCGTCCTCGAGGCTCACACCACCCAGGTGAAGGTGATAGCCGACGTCCAGCCCGGCTACAAGAAGGTCCCGGCCTGGCTCTACTACCGGCTGTTCGATCGGGAGTACTATGCGATGGCGGTGAGCGGATAATTCCGGGATGTGAGAGGTTTAGTCCGAAATCCTTTCGCAGATGCCCATCCAGCTATCCAAATATTTCCGATAATATTCCTTAGGCGAGACATGGACTGAGCCATGGCTAGCCCAAAACGCCTGTTCCTGATCCGCCTGCTGCATACCGTCATCTATGTCGTCATGGCCGTCAGCGCCCTGCTGGTGCTGTTCGCCGGTGTGACCGGCGCCTGAGGTCCATGGCTGGCGCCGGCGTTGGTCCTCGTCCTGCTGGAAAGCATCGTTTTCATCGGGTTTGGCCTCAAGTGCCCGCTGACCGCCGTTGTCGCTCGCCATGCCGACGGCGCGACTGTGTCGGACACCCTGATGCCGGAGCGCCTGACCCGTCACACCTTCAAGGTCTTCGGGCCGATTTTCATCGTCGGACTGGGGTTGGTGGTCCTGCGCTGGCTGACCGGATGGTGGCCGGCGACCTGAATTCCGGGTTGCAGCCGCCGCGCCGCGCCGCTAAAGCGCCCTTGATGTCCATCGCGCCCACCAAGCCGATTACCCGCAAACCGACCCGCACCGGCGGGGCGATTTCGGGGACGCGCGCCTAGCGCAGCGACCGGACCTCCGCCCCGCCAGCCAGCGCGGGGCCCTCCAGACAGAGACAGCCAGGTCCCCGCGCGTCACCCCCTTCAAAGGAGACGCCCGCCATGACCAATCCTCCCTCGATCCCCTCGCCCGCCCATGTCGGCATCGTCGGCGCCACCGGCCTCGTCGGCTCGATGATGCTCGAGCTGCTGGCCGAGCGCGGTTTTCCGGTCGCGTCGCTGCGCCTGTTCGCCTCGGCCCGGTCGGCGGGCTCGACCCTGCCCTGGGCCGGCGGCGAGATCGTCGTCGAGGACGCCGCGACCGCGGACTACAGCGGCCTGGACGTGGTGTTCTTCTCGGCCGGCGGCTCGACCTCCCGCGCGCTGGCGCCGAGGGTCGCGGCGGCCGGGGCCATCGTGATCGACAACTCCTCGGCCTGGCGCAACGACCCCGACGTCCCGCTGGTGGTGTCCGAGGTCAACCCGGAAGCGCTGCGTGACATCCCCAAGGGGATCGTCGCCAACCCCAACTGCACCACCATGGTCGCCATGCCGGCCGTGCGGCCGCTGCACGACGCCGCGGGCCTCAAGCGCCTGGTGGCCAGCACCTATCAGGCCGTGTCCGGCGCCGGGGTCGAGGGCATCCGCATCCTGGAGGCCGAGGTGGCGGCCGCCGGTGACGGCGCCGCCGTCCTCGCCCGCCATGGCGACGCCATCCCCTTCCCGCCGGCCGCCAAGTGGTCGTCGACCATGGCGTTCAACGTCAATTCGCTGAACTACGTGCTGGGCGATGACGGCTACACCGAGGAAGAGACCAAGCTGCGCGACGAGACCCGCAAGATCCTGGGCATCCCGGGCCTGCCGGTCAGCGGCACCTGCGTGCGGGTGCCGGTGTTCACTGGCCATTCGCTGTCGATGAATCTGGAATTCGAGCGGCCGATCTCGCGTGAACAGGCCCTCGCCCTGCTGGCGCAGGCGCCGGGCGTGGTCCTGACCGAGGCGCCCAACCCGCTCGCCGCCGCCGGCCAGGACCCGGTCTTCGTCGGCCGCGTTCGCGCCGACCCGACCGTGGAACACGGACTGGCGCTCTTCGTCAGCGGCGACAATCTGCGCAAGGGCGCGGCGCTTAACGCCATCCAGATCGCCGAGGTGCTGGTGAAGAGGGCTTAAAGCCGCCCTACCCCTTCTTGGCGCGGGCGGCGAAGGCGGCGATGCGGTCGCGCATGTCGGGACCCACGCCCTCGCCCTTGTAGATCTCGTGCGCCAGACCCGCGCCGATGGGCAGGCCGTCGGTGTGGGTCAGCAGCCGCTTGTTCGCCACATGGCTGAACGGCGAATTGGCGGCGATCTCGGCGACCAGGGCATGGATCGCAGCCTCGAACTGGTCGTCCGCCACGCAGCTGTTGGCCAGACCTATCGCCTCGGCCTCGCGCCCGGAGTAGGTGCGGCAGGTGAACATCATCTCCCGCGCCTTGTAGGTCCCGACCCGGCGTGGCAGGCGCTGGCTGAGGCCCCAGACCGGCGTCAGGGCCCAGCGGGCGTGGGTGTCGGCGAACTTCGCGGTCTCCGAAGCCAGAATGATGTCCCCGGCCAGGGCCAGCTCCAGCGCCCCTGTGTAGCAGTGGCCGTGCACGGCGCTGATCACCGGCAGCGGCAGATCGGCCAGTCTTTCAATGACATGCGATTGGTAGTTCGCGCGCGGCAGCTTCTCGCCGGTGGCGATGTCGCCTAGATCATGGCCGGCCGAGAAGCAGCGCCCCGCTCCGCGCAAGACCACCACGGCGACGCTGCCTGGCGACGCCTCGATGGCCTTCACATGGGCCTCCAGCGCCTCGAACACCGGCACGTTGAGGGAGTTCAGCTTGTCCGGCCGGTTCAGGGTCAGGATCGCCGCCCCGCCCACGTCCTCGCGCAACACCAGTTCGCTCATGTCCTCGTCTCCCTGTCCGGTTTTGTCCCAGCCTAGAGGCGCGGGGCCCGCCCCTCCAGCCTGTCGTTGAGGAAGCCGCCTGGCGAATGGCCTGACCGCCACGGCGCCGATCTCTTGCGGACGGGCCCGACTGGGCCCATTCTCGGCATGAGGGACTGACCACGAAACCTGGAGACAAGCGCATGCGCCTGCCCACTTTCCTGACGACAACGGCGATCGCCGCCGCCCTGGCTGTTTCGGCCCAGGCCGCCCCCGCCGGGATCTCGGCGATCAACATCGACATCGGCGCCGAGCTCGCCGAGAAGACCGACACTGTCGACGCCCGCGATCTCGACTTCCTGAAGGCCGAACTGCGCAAATCGCTCGAGCGCGAGCTCGGACGCTCCGGCGGACTGACCGCTGGTGGCGCGGTGCTCAACCTCGTCATCGAGGACGCCACGCCCAATCGGCCGACGCTGCGGCAGATGACCCGCACGCCGGGCCTGTCCTATCAGAGCCGCGGCATTGGCGGCGCCACGCTGTCGGGCGTCCTGGTCACCGCCGACGGCGCCGTTCCGGTGACCTATCGGTGGTACGAGAGCGACTTCCACAACACCATCGCCGCCGGGACCTGGAGCGACGCGGAGACCACCTTCGACCGCTTCGCCCGGAAGGTGGCCCGCGGCGACGCCCTGGCCGCGAAGTAGCAGAACTTCTGGCTTGCTCCATCGGCGTTCACGCGGTCTCTTGGCCGGTGAACGGCGATGTCAATTCGCCGACCCATTAGCGTGAGGCGACATGGCCGGCGGCCGACGATCTTTCCTGACCCTCGCGGCCTTCGCCGCCCCATGTCTTCCTCTGGCTGCCTTCGGCCTGCCGCTGGTGATCACGCTTCCGCACTACTATTCCGAGACGCTGGGGGTGAACCTGTCGGCGGTCAGCCTGGCCTTCGTCATGGTGCGGCTGATCGACATCGGCTTCGATCCCGTTTTCGGCGGCATTCTCGACCGCACCCGCTGGTCCTTCGGCCGGTTCAAGGGCTGGCTGGCGATCAGCATCCCCTTCCTGATGCTGGCCATCTACATGCTGTTCATGGCCAAGCCGGGCGTGGGGGCCGGCTACCTGTGGTTCTGGCTGATCGTGGTCTATTTCGGCCTGTCGATCGCCACCCTGGCGCACACGTCCTGGGCCTCGAAGCTGACCACCGACTACCATGAGCGGTCGCGCATCTACGCCTTCTGGCAGACCGGCAACGTCGTCGGGATGATCATCATCCTGACCCTGCCGCTGCTGCTCAGCCGTATCGGCCTTGGGGATGGCGAGACCGAGATCGTCGCCGGCCAGGGCTGGTTCATCGTGATCCTGCTGCCGCTGATGGCCTTGCTGGCGCTCTGGCGCGTGCCCGAGCCGCCCGTGGTTGAGGACGCCAATCCCGAAAAGGCCTCGCTGAAGGACTATTTCCGGCTGATCAGCCGGCCGACCGTGGTCCGCATCCTGGGCGCCGACCTGTTGACCGGCCTCGCCCCCGGGATCGCCGGGACCCTGTTCTTCTTCTACTTCACGCGGGTGAAGGCCTTCACCTTCCTGGAGGCTTCGACGCTTCTACTGTTCTACTTCCTGGCCGCCATCCTCGGCGGTTTCATCTGGACCATGCTGGCCAAGCGGATCGGGAAGGCGAAGGCCCTGATCGCCGCCTGCGTCACCTACGCCGTGGTCCAGTTCCTGGTTGTCACCCTCCCTGCCGGCAATTTCTGGCTGGCGGTGCCCTTCCTGATGGCGGCGGGCATCCCCTACTCGGCCGGCGCGCTGCTGCTGCGCTCGATGCTGGCGGACTACGGCGACGAGGAACGGCTGGAGTCCGGCAAGGACCGGACCGGCCTGCTCTACGCGATCCTCACCGGCACCGTGAAGGTCGGCTCGGCGCTGGCGGTCTGCAGCCTGTTCCTGCTGGACGGCCTCGGGTTCGACGCTGTCAACGCCGCCAACAGCACCCCGCTGTCGATGCAGGGCCTGGAAATCCTCTATGCCCTGGCCCCGGGGATCATCGGACTGCTCGCGGCGGCCTGCATGATCGGCTATCCCCTGACCGAGGCGAAACACGCCGAGATTCTGCGTCAGCTCGGCGACAAGGACGGAACCTTCCCGCCTCCGACTCCCGAGGACGTGGCAGGGACCAACCCGAATGTCGTCAATCCCGTCATCCCCTGAGGCCCATCCACTCTTCAGGCTGGTCGAGATCATGGCCAGGCTGCGCGACCCGGACGGCGGCTGCGCCTGGGACCTGGAGCAGACCTTCGCGACCATCGCGCCCTACACGGTGGAGGAGGCCTACGAGGTCGCCGACGCCATCGAGCGCAATGACCTGAAGGACCTCAAGGAGGAGCTGGGCGACCTGCTGCTGCAGGTCGTCTTCCATGCCCGCATGGCCGAGGAACAGGGCGCCTTCGACCTGGCCGACGTGGCGAACGCCATCAACGACAAGATGATCCGCCGCCATCCGCATGTGTTCGGCGACGAGCGCTACCGCACCAGCGGCGAACAGGTCGTCGCCTGGGAGGTCCTCAAGCAGAAGGAACGCGACCAGAAGGCCCGGACCGGCGTTCTGGATGACGTCCCTGTCGGTCTGCCCGCCCTGACGCGGGCGGTGAAGCTCAACAAGCGCGCCGCCAGGGTCGGTTTCGTCTGGCCCAGCTTGATCGAGGTCCTCGACAAGCTCGACGAGGAGATCGGCGAACTGAAGGTCGAGATCGAGGCGGGGAACCGCGACAGGATGCGCGGCGAACTGGGCGACATCCTCTTCGTCATCGCCAATCTGGCCCGCGAACTGGACATCGAGCCCGAGGACGCCCTGCGCGCCACCAACGCCAAGTTCGTGCGCCGCTTCGGCTTCATCGAAGATGCCCTGGCGCAGCGCGGCAAGACGCCCGAACAGTCGGACCTGGCCGAAATGGACGCCCTGTGGGACGCGGCGAAAGCGGCGGAACGTTCCGCTGGGTAACCGGTGACCTGCCCCTTCGCCTGCTGCTAGGCTGGAAAAAACACAGGGGGATACGGCCATGGCCGATGGTTCGGTTCAGGGATTCACGCACGACCGCTTCGCCGAGGTCCGCAAGGTCTTCGAAGACAATCTGTCCAGCGGCGCCGACCTCGGCGCCTCGTTCTGCGCCACCCTCGAGGGCGAGACGGTCGTCGATCTGTGGGGCGGTTTCGCCGACGCGGCGGGTACCAAGCCTTGGGTCCAGGACACCATCGTCAACGTCTACTCGACCACCAAGACCATGACCGCGCTGACGGCGCTGATGGTCGCTGACCGCGGCGAGCTGGATTTCGACGCGCCGGTCGCGAAGTACTGGCCGGAGTTCGCCGCCAACGGCAAGGAGGACGTCAAGGTCAGCCAACTGATGAGCCACTCGGCCGGCGTGTCCGGCTGGGAACTGCCGGCCTCGGGCGAGATGCTCTACGACTGGGAAAAGGCCACGTCCCTGCTGGCCGCCCAGGCGCCGTTCTGGGAGCCGGGCAGCGCCCCGGGCTATCACGCCATGAGCCAGGGCTTTCTGGTCGGCGAGGTCATCCGTCGCATCACCGGCAAGTCGCTGGGCACGGTGTTCCGCGAGGAGATCGCCGAGCCGCTGGGCGCCGACTTCCACATCGGCCTGCCGGCCTCGGAAGACCATCGCGTCGCCGAGCTTATCCCGCCGCCGCCGGCCGATGCCTCGATCGGTGAAGGCTCCGGGACCTACAAGATCAACAACCCGCCCATCGACGTTTCCGCAACCCGGACCCGGGCCTGGCGCGGGGCCGAGATCCCGGCGGCGGGCGGCACGGGCAACGCCCGGTCCGTGGCGCTGGTCCAGTCCATCCTAGCCAACGGCGGCGTCGCCAAGGGCAAGCGCTTCCTGTCCGAAGCCGGTTGCCGCAGGGCGCTCGAGCTGCAGATCGAGGGCAAGGACCTCGTGCTCGGCATCCCGGTCCGCTACGGCATGGGCTTTGGCCTCGCGGGCGGCATGGTGCCGCTGCCCAACCCCAACACCATCTACTGGGGCGGCTATGGCGGCTCGCTGGTCATCATCGACATGGATGCCCACACCACCTTCGCCTACGCGATGAACCGCATGGCCGGCACCACCAGGGGCGACATGCGCGCCTTTGGCCTGGCCATGGCCATGTGGGGCGCGCTGGCGGGCTGAGCGGTCGCGGACACGCACTTCAGAGCGTGTCCCCGGACATGCACTCCAATCTCCGTCATGGCCCGAACAGGTCGGGCCATGACGGTTCGAGATGAGTTCAGCGCTTCAGGATCCCCGCGATCAGCGGAACGATCCCCTCCCGCCACGCCCGACTGGTCGGGTCGATCAGCTCGAAGTGGCCGGCGCCGCTGATGGTCACTTCAGTTGCCGACCAGCGAGCCGCGAACGGCGGTCCGAAGGCCGGCGGGACGATAGGATCCAGTTCCCCGGAAACCACCACGACCAGCCCTGACGGCGCAGGCAGCCGGGCAGGCGAGGTGTCGACGTAGACGTCTCCCCCTGCCCGGGTCGCGGCCGAGACGAGATCATCGATTGTCTTTGGCCCGCCGCAGCGATCAGGCCCGGTGGCCCGGAAGGCCTCAAGGTCATTGATCCCGGCCAGACTCACCGCGCCGCTCACCGGCAGGGGATCGGCCTTCCAGAGCGGGCTTGACCCCGGCATGCCGGGACGCGCAGCCGCCCAGGTCGCGAGATGGCCGCCGGCCGAGTGACCGACCAGCAAGACGCGGGAAAGGTCCAGAGCACGAGGGCCGGCGAGGCTCCGCAGATGGTCCAGGCCCATCGCCACGTCGGTAAAGGTCCCGGGCCAGGCCCCGCCCGGATGGCCGATGCGGCGGTACTCAAGGTTCCAGACGGCATAGCCGCGATCCCTCAGGTCGGCGGCCAGGTAATCCATCAGCTCTGTTCCGGGCAGGTCCGCCTGCCAGCAGCCGCCATGGATCAGCACCACGACCGGAAACGACCCCTCCCCTGACGGCCGCCAGAGCTCGCCGAACTGCTGCGGACCGGCGCCGTAGGCGATCCTTTCGTCGGCCGGCGCGCGTGCACGGGCCAGCAGGTCGCTGAAACTGATCGTGTCGGCGGCGAAGGCTTCGCTCGGCGGGGCGCAGGCGGTCATCAGAGCCAGGATAGCCGCAACGACCGCGCGTTTCACCCGTCAGCCTCGGCGACTTGCGCGGCCGGAAACAGCCGCTCGAAGCGGCCGAGCGCCTGACCGTCGAGCCGGACCCGAAGGTGCATATCCGCCTCGCCGTCGTGGCGGCCGACGACGCGGCCGTGCCGGTACAGCCAGGCCAGGGCCTCGCCGTCCGACTGGCTCAGAACGATGTCGATCTCGGGCGTGACATCGACCATCACCGCCAGCCGCTGCAGCAGCGCCTCGGAGCCCTCGCCCGTGACCGCCGACACCATCGCCGCGCCCGCGCGACGGGCGGCGCCCTCTGCGTCGTCGCGGTCGTCCGGCGCGAGCAGGTCGGCCTTGTTCCAGATCTCGATGATCCGGCGGCCCTCGTCGAGGGTGACGCCCAGCTCCTTGAGCACCGTCTCGACGTCGCGCTTCTGGGCGTCGGTGTCGACGTTGGCGATATCGCGAACATGCAGGACGACATCGGCCTCCTGCACCTCCTCAAGCGTGGCGCGGAAGGCCGCGACCAGCTCGTGCGGCAGGTCGGAGATGAAGCCCACGGTGTCCGAAAGGATGGCCGGCCGTCCGCCGGGCAGCTTCACGGTCCTGAGGGTGGGATCGAGGGTGGCGAAGAGCATGTCCTCGGCCACGACGTCCGCCTCGGTCAGGCGGTTGAACAGCGTCGACTTGCCGGCATTGGTGTAGCCGACCAGCGCGATCGTCGGGTACGGGGCCTTCTTGCGGGCGGAGCGGTGCAGGGTGCGGGTGCGCCGCACCTCCTTGAGCTGCCGCTTCATCAGGATGATGCGGTCGGCGATCTGGCGGCGGTCGAGTTCGATCTGGGTTTCGCCGGGACCGCCGGTGTTGCCGGTGCCGCCGCGTTGGCGTTCCAGGTGGGTCCAGGTGCGGACAAGCCGGGACTTCTCGTACTCGAGCCGGGCCAGTTCGACCTGCAGCACGCCTTCCTTGGTGCGTGCGCGGCGGCCGAAGATCTCCAGGATCACGCCACTGCGGTCGACGACCTTGGCGTTCCAGGCCTTTTCGAGATTGCGCTGCTGCACCGGCGAGAGGGCGTCGTCGACCACCACGACATCGACTTCCTCGACCTCGCAAAGCAGTCGCAGCTCCTCGACCTTTCCCTTGCCGAACAGGGTGGCGGGCGTGCGCTCGCGCAGTGGCACGACCCGGGACTCGACCACCTCAAGGTCGAGCGCCAGGGACAGCCCCACCGCTTCCTCAAGCCGGGCTTGAGGATTGCGCACGTTGCTCTGTTGCCAGGACCTGACGGGATGGAGAACGAGGGCCCGCTGAACGGGTACGCCGTGGTCTATGACTTGGGTCAATCGTCTTGTTCTGGACCGGGCTCGTACAGCTGGACGGGCTGGGCGGGCATGATTGTCGAGATGGCGTGCTTGTACACCAGCTGGGACTGGCCGTCGCGGCGCAGCAGGACACAGAAGTTATCGAACCAGCTCACCACGCCCTGCAGCTTCACACCGTTCACAAGGAAAATGGTCAGGGGGGTCTTGGACTTCCGCACGCTGTTCAGGAACGTGTCCTGCAGGTTCTGTTTTTTGTCGGTCATGGGGATTCCCCTTCTTGTTCTTGGCCGGAGGGCAGAAGGCCCTCCACACACGCAAGCCAGCAATGCTTGGCGCTAATCAGCGCCGTCCGCAACCGCGAACGGCTCACCGACCATCAGATGACCGAAGCTTGGGCGGCCTCGATATAGAGCGCCCGAAGTCGTGTCGCCACCGGGCCCGGCACACCCTCACCGATCCTCTGGCCGTCCAGCGACACGACCGGCAGCAGCAGGGCGCCGGCTCCGGTGATGAACGCCTCACGGGCCTCCTTGGCTTCCTGCGGCGTGAAGGCCCGCTCCTCGAAGCGGATGTTCTGTTCTGCGAGCAGCGCGATCACGCTCTTGCGGGTCACCCCCCGCAGGATGTTGGCGGTGGTGTCGCGGGTGCGCAGCACGCCCTCGGCGTCAACGATCCAGGCGTTGGACGAGGCGCCTTCCGTGACCAGGCCGTCGCGGTCGACGAACCAGGCCTCGGCGCAGCCCTGCTCCCTGGCCGCCTGTTTGGCGAGCGCGTTGGGCAGCAGGCCGACCGTCTTGATGTCGCAGCGGCCCCAGCGGTTCTCGGGCAGGGTGATGACCCCCACACCCTTGGCCGCTCGCGCCTCCGCAGCCTTGCGGTCCAGGGATTTGGCGGTGATCACCATGGCCGGCAGCGGCTGCGGATCGGGGAAGGCATGGTCGCGACGGGCGACGCCGCGGGTAACCTGCAGGTAGACCAGGCCGTAGCGAACCCGGTTGCGGCGAACCGCCTCTCGCAGCACCAGCTCCAGCGCCTTGCGACCCATCGGACGGGCGATACGCAGTTCGTCCAGGCTTCGCTCCAGCCGCTCGAAATGGCCGAGGCTGTCAACGAGCTTGCTGCCGAACACCGCCCAGACCTCGTAGACGCCGTCCGCCAGCTGGTAGCCGCGATCCTCGATGTGAACCGCCGCATCGCCGTGCCGGACGAAGCGACCGTTTACGTATGCCCAGCGCGACATCAATCCTCCCCGTCATCGGCGATGCGCGTGCCCGTAGGGCCGAGCGACTTCAGCTTCCGGTGCAGCGCCGACCGCTCCATACCGATGAAGGCGGCGGTGCGGGAGATGTTTCCACCGAAGCGCAGGATCTGGGCGTTGAGATACTCGCGCTCGAACAGTTCACGCGCCTCGCGCAGCGGCAGCGCGATGATCTTCTCGGTGCCGATGGCGCTGCCCTGCGAGTCCGGCGGCGCCTCCGACGGCAGCATGGCCGCCGTGATCGGCTCGCCGGGATCGCCGGAGGCGAGGATCATCATCCGCTCGACGTTATTGCGCAGCTGGCGGACGTTGCCCGGCCACTCATGGACCTGCAGCGTCGCCAGGGCGTCCTCCGCCAGCCGCCGGCGCGGCAGGCCGGTGGCCTCGGCGATGCGGTCGATGAAGTAGCTGATCAGCTCGGGCAGGTCGTCCCGGCGCTCGGCCAGGCCCGGCACCCGGATCGGCACGACATTGAGGCGGTGGAACAGGTCCTCGCGGAACCGGCCGGCCGCGATCTCCTCGCGCAGGTCGCGGCTGCTCGAGGAAATGACCCGTACGTCGACCTGGACGTCGTTGTCGCCATCAACCCGCCGGAAGCGCTGCTCGACCAGAACGCGCAGGATGCGGCTCTGGGTCTCGCGCGGCATGTCCGCCACCTCGTCGAGATAGAGGGTGCCGCCGTGGGCCCGTTCGAACACGCCGATACGGCTGGGGCGGCCGCCCTCCCCCTCGGCGCCGAACAGTTCCAGGTCCATGCGCTCGGGCGCCATGCCGGCGGCGCTGATCGCCACGAACTCCCCCTTGGCGCGCGGGCTGGAGCCGTGGATCAGGCGGGCGACCAGTTCCTTGCCCGACCCGGCGGGACCGGCGATCAGGACGCGGCTGTTGGCGGGCGCAACCTTGGCGACCAGCTGGCGCAGTTGCTGGGCCGCCGCGGAGCGGCCGATCAGCCCGTCAGGCGTCAGGGTCTGGGTCCGAAGGCGACGGTTCTCGCGCTTGAGGCTGGCCTGCTCGATCGCCCGTTCGACGACCATGAGCAGTCGGTCGGATTTGAAGGGCTTTTCGAGGAACTCGTAGGCCCCGCGCTTGATGGCGTTGACCGCCGTCTCAATGTTGCCGTGCCCGCTGATCATGATGATCGGCAGGTCCGCGTCGAGCGTCTTCACCAGATCCAGCAGCTCGAGGCCGTCCATGCCCCCGCCGTGCATCCAGATGTCGAGCACGATGAGCGTCGGCTTGCGCGCGCGGATCGCCGCCAGGGCCTGTTCGGAGTCGGCCGCGGTTCGCACCGCGTAGCCCTCGTCCGAGAGGATGCCGGAAACCAGTTCGCGGATGTCCGCTTCGTCATCGACGACCAGAACGTCAGCCGCCATGCGCCGCCTCCTTCAGTTCAGGCGCGGCCATCCCTCGCGCGGTTGGAAAATGCAGTGTGACGCGGGCCCCGGACAGTGACTGGGCGTCCCCCAACGCCAGCTCGCCGCCGTGGTCCTCGCAGATACGCTTCACGATCGCGAGGCCCAGGCCGGTGCCCTTCTCACGCGTCGTCACATAGGGTTCGGTGAGTCTGTCGCGATCGCGCGACGGGAGCCCCACGCCGTTGTCCTCGACCACAAAGGATAGGGTCTCCGCCTCGAGCCGGAGGACCGCGCGGATACGGCCCTCGCCAGGCGCCAGGTTGCGACCGGAGACCGCCTCGGCGGCATTCTTCAGGATATTGGCAAGCGCCTGGCCCACCATGCGCTCATCGCAGGTCAGCACCTGGTCCCGCGGCGGCTCGTCCATCTCGACGACGATCTCGGGGCTCGCCACGCGTTGGGCGAACACGGCCTGGCGAAGCATCTCGGCAGGGTCGGTCTCGGCGAAGCGCGGCGTCGGCATACGGGCGAAAGCCGAGAACTCGTCGACCATCCGGCCGATGTCCCCGACCTGTCGAATGATGGTGTCGGTGCAGCGGTCGAAGGTCTCAAGGTCGCTGGTGATCTCCTTGCGGTACTTGCGACGGATGCGTTCGGCCGACAGCTGGATCGGGGTCAGCGGGTTCTTGATCTCGTGGGCGATGCGCCGGGCGACGTCCTTCCAGGCGGCGTTGCGCTGGGCCGTGATCAGCCGGGTGATGTCGTCGAAGGTCAGCACTACGCCGTCCGCGGCCGCGCCGCTGGCCCGCACGCGAAGCCGCCGTGTCTCGGCGGCCCGCACGATGTCGACTTCCTCCTCGACCTCGGCGCTGATCTCGACGGCGCGCCCCGCGACCGCAACGAGTTCAGGGGCCAGATCTTCGAGCGACCGCCCGGTCATGGCGTCGGGATCGATGCCGAGCAGCACCGCCGCCTGCCGATTGCTCGCCGAGACGGCGCCGGCCCCGTCCAGGCCAATGACGCCGGCGCTGACGCCCGACAGGACGGTTTCGATGAAGGTGCGGCGCGTCTCGGCGTCGAGACTGGCGGTCTTGAGAGCGACCTGCTGGACCTGAAGATCATTGGTCATACTGTTGAATGCACGAGACAACATCGCCATTTCTTCAGGTTGCCGGGACGTGTCGACGCGGGCGTCGAGATCGCCCAGCGAGATCCGGCCGGCGGCCTGGATCAGGCGGGCGACCGGTGCGGCGATCGAGTTGCCGACCGGGATGGCCAGCCAGGCCGCGCCCACCAGCAGCAGCAGGACGGTCTCGACGTAGGTCAGGGCGAAGGCGGCCTGCAGCAACCGCTTGTTGTCATCGGCCTCGCGGTAGGTGACCAGCTGGGCCTCGGCGTCTCGCAGCTGGCCCAGGATGCCGGGGCTGGCCGGGGTGACGACATACAGATAGGCGTCTTCATAGGCGCTGAGCCGGTGAAGGCCGCGCAGCAGGTCGGTCGAGGGAAAGGTCTCGGCGGAGGTGACACCCTCGTCGGCGGAATCGAAACTGGTGGCCGGCGGGGCCAGAAACGCGGGCGCGCCGCGACCCTCGCTCCGGGCCATGATCCGGCCCTCGCGATCGATGACATAGGCGGCCGTGAAGGCGCCCGCCGACAGCTGACCCAGATACTGGCTGTAGGCGACCGGAGAGGAGTCCAGGGCGTCGCGGGCCTGGTTGAGCTCCTGGCCGACCGTGGTGACGTTCTGACCCAGGTCGTTGGTCCGTTCCTTGACATAGGTCCGGGCCACGCCGGCGGAGTTCTCGACAATGGTGCGGACCTTCTGGCTGAACCAGTAGTCGACTCCGGAGATCACCACGCCGCCGAAGAACAGGGCCACCACGATCGCCGGCGCGACCGTGGCCAGACCGAAGATGGCCATGAAGCGCAACTGAAGCCGCGCACCGGCATCGGCGTGGCGACTGCGCAGAAGCCGAAGCACCCGCATCGCCACGAGGCTGGCCAGAACAAGGATCAGGAGCAGGTTGAGGCCGAGCAGGGCCAGCATCACCTGCACATCGGCGCTGATCGGGCCGACTTCCGGCGGGCGGGAAGCGAGCAGCGCCCCGGTGATCGTCAGGAGCACCGCGACGACATAACCGCCGCCGAGCAGGTAGCGCGACTCCACAACCCGCCGCCAGGTGGGCAGCGGCGCGTCGACGATACTGTCGTCCTGTGACGCGGGTGAATGCATTCAGTCAGCCTAGGTCGAACTGCGGCCTGACTGCAACAGAGATGTGGCTGAACAGTGTCAGCGCTTGCCGCGCACCATCTCCACGCCGAGGTCCTGGATCTTCTTGCGCAGCGTGTTCCGGTTCAGGCCGAGAATTTCGGCGGCGCGAACCTGGTTGCCTCGGGTCGCCGACAGGGTCAGCTGGATAAGCGGCCGCTCGACCTCTTCCAGCACCCGGTCGTAGAGCCCGGCTGACGGCACGCCGTCCGGCTGGTCGGCGAAGTGGGCGGCCAGGTGACGTTCGACCAGCTGCGACAGGGTCAGCGGCCCCGACTCGCCGACCGACGGAGCGTGATCCTGAAGCTCGCGCTCGACGATCCGGGCGGTGATCAGCTCCTCGCCATAGAGGGCGCAGACGCGGCGGACGAGGTTTTCCAGCTCGCGAACGTTGCCGGGCCAGTCGTGGGTCTTCATCCGGTCCAGGGCGGACTGGTCAATGGTCTTGGAGGGCAGTCCCTCGCGGGCGGCGCGCAACAGGAAGGAGCGGGCCAGGTCGGGGATGTCCTCGACCCGGTCGCGAAGCGGCGGCAGCCGCACCGGCGCAACGTTCAGCCTGAAGAACAGGTCCTCGCGGAATAGCCCTTGCTGGATCAGGCCGCGCAGGTCGCGATTGGTGGCGGCGATGATCCGCACGTTTGGCGGACGGCTAGTCTTGGGATTTATCGCCGGCTCGGCGCCGTCGATGACCCGCAACAGGCGGCTCTGGGCGTCCAGAGGCATGTCGCCGATCTCGTCCAGGAACAGCGTCCCTCCATCGGCCTCCACCAGCTTGCCCAGATCGCCTTCCCCGCGGCCGAACAGTTCGGTCTCGACTCGCTCCCGCGGCACGGCGGCCAGGTTGATGACCACGAAGCGACCGTCGCGGCGGCGTCCGAGGTCGTGAAGCGCCCGGGCGACAAGTTCCTTGCCCGTGCCGCTTTCGCCCAGGATCAGCACGGTCAGGTCGGCGCCGACCAGGCGCGCCACCGTGCGGTAGACTTCCTGCATGGCGGCCGAACGGCCGATCAGCGGCAGACGCTCGTCCTTCATGGCCCGGGCCTGGGCCTTGGCCGCCTCGCTGTCGGCCGGCCGCGACAGGGCGCGGCGCGCGGCGGCAGTGATGTCGTCCAGATCGAAGGGCTTGGAGATGTACTCGAAGGCGCCGGCGTCGGCGGCGTTGACCGCTGTCAGCAGGGTGTTCTGGGCGCTCATCACGATGATCGGCAGTTTGGGCCGTTCCTTGCGGATACGCGGCAGGACGTTGAACACGTTCTCGTCCGGCATCATCACGTCGGTCAGGATGAGGTCGCCCTCCCCGTCCTCGGCCCATTTCAGCAGGGTCGAGGCGTTGCCCGTGGCCCGGACCTGATAACCCAGCCGGGTGAACGCCTGGCTGAGCACCAGGCGGATCGAGCTGTCGTCGTCGGCGATCAGGATCTTCTTGGACGCATTGGCGGCGGCGTTCATTCGGCGCTCTCGATTGTGGCGACGGGCAGGAGGACGCGGAATACGGTCCGGCCCGGCTCGGATTCGAAGTCGATCAGTCCGCCGTGCCCGGAGACGAGCTTGGCGCAGAGGGCGAGGCCCAGGCCGGCGCCCGAGGCCTTGGAGGTCACGAAGGGCTGGAACAGATGGTCGCGCATGTGGACCGGCACGCCCGGGCCGTTGTCCTGGATCCTGACCTCCAGCGGCGCGCCCTTGAGCACGCGGCCGTCTCCGCCGCGCACGCGAACACCGGGGCGCCATGCGGTCGAGACGGTGATGGCTCCGCGGCCGTCGCCGCGGCCATGGGCGGCCTCGGCGGCGTTCTTGACCAGGTTCAGGAAGATCTGGATCAGCTGGTCCTCGTTACCCCAGGTCGGCGGCAGCGACGGGTCGTAGCGTTCCTTCAGCTGCAGGCCGTCTGCGACACCGTTGGCGACCAGCGCCCGCACCCGGTCCAGGATCTTGTGTATGTTGACCGCCTCGCGTTCGGGCGGGGCGTCGTCGCTGAAGGCCTCCATGCGATCGACGAGCCGGCGGATACGCTCGGTCTCATCGACGATCAACTGGGCCAGGGGCTGATCCTCGGCCGCCGCGCCGGTCTTCAGCAGCTGGGCGGCGCCGCGGATCCCGGCCAGCGGGTTCTTGATCTCATGGGCCAGCATGCGTCCCAGGCCGACGACGGAGCGCAGCCCGGCCGGATCGGCCCCCCGCTCAGCGCCAAGGCCCCCGCCTCGCACATGCAGGGTCATCAGAACGGCGTCGTCGCCCAGCGGCGTCGCGGCGCAGTCAGCCTCGAAGGCCGGATGCCCGAACAAGGCGATCTCGACCGCGTGTTCGCGAACCCGGACACCCTCGTCGAGCGCGCGGGCGATCAGGGCGACCAGTGGCGAGCCCGGCGGCAACGCCCCGGTGACGCGGCCACGTGACAGCAGGCCCAGGCCCTGGCCGAACAGCGCTTCGGCGGCCTCGTTGGCCGCCGATAGCGCGCCGTCGCCATCGATCAGCAGCGCCGGCTCCGGGCTGTGGTCGAAGGCCGCGGCCTTCAGGTCAGCGGACCTCGCGCCACCCTGCGTATTGGGACGACCGTTCATGCGGCGATCCTTTCAGCCGGACACGACCACAGGGCCGTCAGGCCGGCCTCCACCTCAGCAGGCTGGTCAAGGCTGCAGAGCCTGGCCCGAGCCTCGCGCCGGACAACGGCGTCGGCCGGCCAGGGCGCGGCCTCGACATAGGCGGCCAGATGCTTACGAAACATGCGAAGACCCAGGTGCTCGCCATAGAAGGCCAGGCTGTCGCGGAAGTGGTCGATGGCGATCGCCAGGCGACCCGCGATGTCAGGCTCGGCTTCATGCGGTCGCCCGTCCAGCTCCGCCTCGATCGCCCGGGCGATCCATGGGCGGCCGACAATGCCGCGCCCGACCATGACGCCGTCTGCGCCCGACTGCTCCAGCGCGGCGGCGGCCGTGGCGCCGTCGACGATGTCGCCATTGACGATGACCGGCACGGAGACGGCCTCCTTGACCGCGCGCACGGCGGCCCAGTCGGCGGCGCCCTTGTAGAACTGGCAACGGGTGCGGCCGTGGACCGTCACAGCCCTGGCGCCTACGGCCTCGGCGCGGCGGGCGAACTCGGGCGCGTTGCGGCTGGCGTCATCCCAGCCGAGGCGCATCTTCACCGTCACCGGCACATCGACGGCCGCGACCGCGGCGGCGACGAGGCTTTCGGCCAGATCGAGGTCACGCATCAGGGCCGAACCGGATTGCACGCCGGTCACCTCGCGGGCCGGGCAGCCGAAGTTCAGGTCGACGATATCCGTCCCGGCCTCCGCGGCCAGCCGGGCGCCTTCGGCGATCCAGCGCGCCTCGCGACCGACCAGCTGGACGACCATGAGGCCCTCGCCATCGCCCATGGCCGCACGCCGCAGAACATCAGGCCGACCGCGCGCGAACTCGGCGCAGGCGACCATCTCGGTCGCCACGTAGGGCGCGCCCAGCCGGGCGGCGGCGTTGCGGAAAGGCAGGTCGGAAATGCCCGTCATCGGCGCGATCCAAACGCGCCCCGGTATCTCGATATCCCCGACCGTGAGCATTTTGCTCATTCTGTAATCACCTCAATCGCTGTCTTTTTAGGCACATTGTGCGGTGCGGTAAAGTCCCGACAGCAATCCCCGCGCCACCGGCCCTCTTCCCCATCTCCGCGCGCGCCCCTAGACAGGCGCCATGAGCTTTTCGGTCGTCATCGTCGCCGCGGGCGGCGGAACCCGCGCCGGGCCCGGCCTGGCTAAACAATGGCGGGGGCTGTCAGGCAAGCCCGTCCTGCGCTGGTCGGTCGCGGCGCTGCTGGCCGCCGGAGCCCGCGACATCGTCGTCGTCGTCTCCGAAGACGGAGAAACCCTGGCCGCTGAAGCGCTGGCCGGGTTGACGGGCTGGCGTACAGCGCGCGGCGCCGCGACGCGGGCCGGATCTGTCCGCAACGGACTTGCAGCACTTGAAGGCCCGCCCGATGAGCCGGTTCTGGTTCATGACGCCGCCCGGCCCTTCGTGACGGCCGCCCATGTCACCGCCCTGCTCAGGGCACTGGACGGCGCCGACGGCGCCATCCCCGCCCTGCCCGTCGCCGACACGCTGAAGCGTCAGGGCGAGACCGGGCTGACAACCACGTCGCGCGACGGGCTCTTGCGGGCCCAGACGCCGCAGGCGTTCCGCCGCAACCGTCTGCTGGCTGCCTACGCCGCCTGGACCGGCGACGAGCCCACCGACGATGCGCAGGTGGTCGAGGCCGACGGTGGCCGCGTGGCCATCGCGCCGGGCGACCCACTGCTGATTAAGCTGACCTACCCCGAGGACTTCGAGATGGCGGAACGACTGGCGGGCGCGGCCCGGATCACGCGGACCGGCCAGGGCTTCGACGCGCACCGCTGGGGCCCGGGCGAGGCGGTCTGGCTCTGCGGCGTTCGCATTGACCACGATCAGACCTTGATCGGCCATTCAGACGCCGACGCCGGCCTGCACGCCCTGACGGACGCCATCCTGGGCGCCATCGGCGAGGGCGACATCGGCGACCATTTCCCTCCCACCGACCCGAAGTGGAAGGGCGCGGCCAGCGACCTGTTCCTGCGGCACGCCGCCGAGCTGGTCGCGGCGAAGGGCGGGCGCCTGATCAACGTCGACGTGACGCTGATCTGCGAGCGGCCGAAGATCAAGCCGCACCGGCAGGCCATGCGCGAGCGGCTGGCGCAGATCCTCGACCTGCCGCTCGACCGCGTCTCGGTGAAGGCGACCACGACCGAAGGCATGGGCTTCACCGGCCGCGGGGAAGGCCTTGCGGCCCAGGCGCTGGCGACGGTCGAGACGCCGGCCTAGGCGGGACTAGCCGGCGTTCCAGCCGCTGGTCAGGTTGCGCCACAGCGCCCCGACCAGATTGGTGTAGTCGTCGGTCCAGGGCTTGACCCCGTTGGTCGGCGCTTCGGTCCAGAAGCCTTCGGCCTCGTAGGGGGCCAGCGCCGCGCGGGTCTTGCCGACGATCATCACGTCCTCGCTGGATTCCCAGTAGCGCGGGAAGGCGCCGCCCTGGCGGTACTCCTGCAGTAGCGGATAGCCGCCGGCCGCCAGCACCACCGCCGCCGCCGGGGACTTGAGCTCCAGGTTTCGGTTGGACAGGTGGAGGATCAGCACCCCGTCCGGCTTGAGCTTGTCGAGATAGCCCTTCACCGCCTCGACGGTCATCAGGTGAGCCGGAATCGCGTCGGAGGAGAAGGCGTCGATCAGCAGGATGTCGTAGGCCGCGTCCGGTTGCTTCTGCAGGGTCAGGCGGGCGTCGCCAACCACGAAGTCGACCTGCCCCTTCGCGCACTCTGTCGTGTAGGTGAAGTCGCCGCTGCTATGAGCGATGTCGATCACGAGCGGGTCGATCTCGAAGAAGGTCAGGTGGTCGCCGGGCCGTACGTAGGCGGCCACAGAGCCGGTGCCCAGCCCCACGGCGCCGACCCGCATGGTCGGGCGGACCAGCTGGGTCATGGTGAAGACCTGCCCGATCGGCGTTTCCTGGGCGTAGTAGACCATCGGCTTGCAGCGCCAGCGGGCGTCCGGGACCTGCGCTCCATGCAGGGTCGTGCCATGGGCAAGCAGCCGGATGGTTCCGCCGAGGCGCGGCTCCTGCACCGTGGTCTGACGCAGCACGCCGAAGAAGGACCGCTCGGTGCTGATCACTTGCGCCGGGTCGCTGACCACATGGGAGCCGACCGATAGCAGGGCCAGCAGAGCGGTGAACACAAGCCCCCGCTCGCGCAGCAGGAAGGCCGAGATGATGCCCACCGCCAGCATGGTCTTGAGCGTAAGCATGCGGTCGAAGGTGAGAATCTCGCGGATATTGTCGGCGAACAGGGTGGCCGCCAGGGTGGCCAGTACGCCTGCGATCATCACGCCGGTCTCCCAGATGGTCAGCCGCCCCCATCGCCAGGGGCGGGCCAGGCCGGCGAGAACCAGAACCAGGGGATACTCCATCACCCAGTCGAAGGCCTGGGGCGCGACAAAGGCGTTGAACGCCCCGCCGACCACGCCGCCGATCGACAGGCAGAGGTAGAAGATCGTCAGGTGGGCCGGGTCCGGCCGGCGCGCGACGAGCGCCTGGTGGCAGACCAGCGCCGACAGGAAGAAGCAGCCCAGGTGCAGGACCAGTTGCAGCGCCAGCGCGTTGCCCTGCTGGGGCAGCAGGAACACCGTCGCCGGCAGCGCCGCCGCCTGCAGCAGCAGCGCCCAGTACGGCGGGATCATCGGCTTTGTCTGAAAGGCGATAATGAAGGTGACGAGGTAGAGCGCCAGAGGCGCGACCCACATGAAGGGCGCGGAGGCGACGTCGGTGGCCAGGTGAGTGGTCACGCCCAGCATCAGGCTGGACGGGATCGCGGCCAGGGCGATCCAGATCAGCCGCTCGCGCAGGCTGGGCGGCGCGACGACAGCCGGCGGCGGCGCCTGGACCGCGCCCGGGGTCGTCTGCGTCGAGCGCCAGACCAGCAGGGCCAGGGCGCCGAGGATCAGGACGAAGCCGACGTAGCCGGCGCTCCAGGTGAAGCGCTGGGCCTGCAGGGTCAGCAGGGGCTCCATCAGGATCGGATAGGCCAGCAGGGCCAGCAGACTGCCCAGATTGCTGGCCGCGTAGAGGGCGTAGGGCTCCCCGCTCCCCTCCCCCATGTGCGTGCGGGCGTACCAGGCCTGCACCAGTGGGGCGGTGGCTGACAGGATGGCGAACGGCAGGCCGATCGACAGGGTCAGGACCCCGATCAGCCACAGGGCCGGCGCGGTCGAGGACGGCTCACCCATCAGCCCGCTGATCCGCAGGGGCAGCACGAAGGCAGCGATCACCAGAGCGGCGATATGGACGATGATCTGCCGCCGCACGGTGGGCAGCTTCTGCAGGAAGTGGGCGTAGCCGTAACCGACCAGAAGCGCGAACTGGAAGAAGGCCATGCTGGTGTTCCACACCGCCGGCGATCCGCCGAGCAGCGGCAGAACCAGCTTGGCCACCATCGGCTGGACCATGAACACCAGCGCCGCGCTGGTGAAGACGGCGATGACGAACAGGGGCGGTGTCTTGACGGTCGCGGCGCGGTCGCCGGCGGGGATGTCGGTCATGGCGCTCGAATCGGGCTTGAAAGTCGGAGGTGGAAGGCGATGTTGGGGCCAATCCACACGTCGTGGCCAGTCCGGGAGATGACCTTCAATGTTTCCGCTCGAAGTCGAGACCCTCGCCCGGCTGCTGATCGACGAGGTTCGCGAGCGGCATCTGCGGGTGGTGACGGCTGAAAGCTGCACCGGCGGGCTGGTCGCGGCGGCTATCTGCTCGATCCCGGGCGCGTCGGACATCTTCGAGCGCGGCTTCGTGACCTACACCAACCGCGCCAAGGAGGAGATGTTGGGCATCCCTGGCGACCTGATCGCTGACTTTGGCGCGGTTTCCGAGCCCGTGGCCCGGATGATGGCCGAAGGGGCGCTGAACCACTCGCGGGCCCATATCGCCGTGGCCATCACCGGCGTCGCCGGCCCCGGCGGCGGCTCGCCGATGAAGCCGGTCGGGACGGTGCACATCGCCACGGCCCGCAGCACGGCCGGCATCCGCCACCGCCACGAAAACTTCGACGGCGAGACCCGGCTGGACGTGCAGATGGCGGCCGTGGCCGTGGCCCTGCAGATGATGCGGGACGCGATCTAGGGGCTGCTCCCTCCGTGTCCCCGGCGAAGGCCGGGGCCCACCTCGAGCGCGCGCGGCGCTTGCCGCATGGATCCCGGCCTTCGCCGGGAAGACGGGATCAGGGGGACCCCGCCCCGTAAAGCGCCTGCGCCCGCTCGTCGAAGCAGCGGATCAGCTTGTCGACGGCGTGGTTGAAGTTGGCGTTGAGCAGGCGGTCGAGGAAGCCGACCTTGAACTCGAAGTCGATCTCGAACTCGACACAGGTCCCCTGGTCGTGGGGCAGGAACCGCCAGCGGTTGTTCAGCCGCCGGAACGGCCCGCTGATCAGCGAGACGTCGATGGTTCGCGCCGCCGCATCGCGCCGCACATGGGTCGAGAACCGCTCGCGCAGGAACGAGAAGCCAACGCCGGCCTCGGCATCCAGGGTGGTGACCCCGCCGCCCTCGTCCCGTTTGTTCCAGGTCCGCAGCGAGGTCAGCCAGGGCACGAACTCGGGGTAGCTCTCGACGTCGCCAACCAGCGCGAACAGCTGGACAGGCGTGTAGGGCAGGATGCGGGTCAGTCTGTGGCGCAACTCAGCCCGCGGCCTCTTTGGCCTCGCGCGCGGCCTTGAGGCGCGCGAAGTCCTCGCCGGCGTGGTGCGAGGAGCGGGTCAGCGGGCTGGCCGAGACCATGAGAAAGCCCTTGGACCGGGCGATCTGCTCATAGGCCGCGAACTCGTCAGGCGTCACGAAGCGGTCGACGGCGGCGTGCTTGCGGGTCGGCTGCAGGTACTGGCCGATGGTCAGGAAATCGACGCCGGCGGACCGCATGTCGTCCATAACCTGCATGACCTCCTCCTTGCTCTCGCCGAGGCCTACCATGAGGCCGGACTTGGTGAAGCGGCGGGGATCGCGGTCCTTGACCCGCTCCAGCAGGCGAAGGGAGTTGTAGTAGCGGGCGCCCGGACGGATCGACAGGTACAGCCGGGGCACGGTCTCGAGGTTGTGGTTGAAGACGTCCGGGGCCGAGTCGATGACGATCTCGGCGGCCCCGTCCTTGCGCAGGAAATCGGGGGTCAGGATCTCGATCGTCGTGTCGGGCGCGGCGGCGCGGATGGCGTAGACCACGGCAGCGAAATGGGCGGCGCCGCCGTCGGCCAGGTCGTCGCGGTCGACCGAGGTGATGACGACGTGTTTGAGGCCCATCTTTGCGACCGCCTCGGCCACGCGGGCCGGCTCGGTCGGGTCCAGCGGATTGGGCTTGCCGGTGGCGACGTTACAGAAGGCGCAGGCCCGCGTGCAGATCTCGCCCATGATCATCATGGTGGCGTGCTTCTGGGTCCAGCACTCGCCGATGTTGGGACAGGCCGCCTCTTCGCACACCGTCGTCAGCCCGTGCTGGCGGACAATGTTGCGCGTCTCGTTGTAGCCGGCCGAGCCCGGCGCCCGCACGCGCAGCCAGTCCGGCTTGCGCAGCAGGGGCGTGTCCGGGCGCTTCTGCTTCTCGGGATGGCGCGGGCGCGCCTTGAGGGTGTCGATGACCGTCGCCATGGCGCCTAGATCGGCCTTCCGGGCCGCCGGATCAAGCCGGATGACGGGATATCGGCCTTGCGGGGTTCGCGACGCTCGCCAAAGAGCTCGCTCCTCACCCTGACGAGCTTTGTTGCAGCCAACCCGCTTTCGTCATCCTGAGGAGCGATCCGCCTGGATCGCGTCGCGAAGGGCGCAGGGCCGTGATGCGGCCCGGTTTGCCCGTGAGAGGCGCGCAGACTTGCAGGCAAGGCCGGATACAAGGGAGACTGCCGCCGATGCGTCGCCTGACCGCCCTCGCCTGTCTGCTTGTGCTCCTGTCCGGCTGCGGCGGGGCGGACGACCGCGCGCCGTTCACCGACAGCCGGATCCCGCCCTCGCTGGGTCCCGGCTTCTGGGCGCCGGAGGGCTGGGCCTGGGGCCTGATCGGCGTCGGCGAGGCGCCGGTGCAGCGCTATGGCGTGTCGAGCACCGTGGGGACGCCCAGGGCCAACATCCTGATCCTGACAGGCCAGGGCGAAACCGCCGAGGTATGGTTCGAGACGGTAAGAGCGTTGAACGCCGCGGGGCACACGGTCTGGGTCCTGGAGCGCGCCGGACAGGGCGGCTCGGCCCGCTATGGCGGGCCACACGACCTGATCCATGCCCCGTCCTTCGACGACGACATCGCCGCCGTCCGGACGCTGACCCGCACCATGGCGCAGGGATCGCCTGACACCCCGGTCGTCCTGATCGGCGCCGGGATGGGCGGTCTGGTAGCCCTGCGCGCCGCCCAGAAGGGCGCGGCCGTCGACGGGCTGGTGCTGTCCGCCCCCGACCTGCAGCCGGAAGGCGCCCTGGACGGTTGGCAGGTCTGGCTGGCGAAGGTCGGCCTGGGCGCCGTGCCGCAAGGGTTCGGCGCCGGCTGGACGCGCGAGGCGCCCGACGCCTTTGCGCGCGGCCTGACCGGGGATCGGGTGCGTGGGGGCCTGCAGGCGGCCTGGCAGACGGCCAATCCCGACCTGCGGATGAGCGGGGTCAGTCTGGGCTGGCGGGGCGCCTTCGCCCAGGCGGCCACGGCGGCCGGCGAGGCTGCGGCGAACACCCGGACGCCGACGCTGGTCCTGGCGGCGGCCGGCGGAGAGGGTGACGCCGCCTGCCGGGCCTTGCCGACATGCCGGGCGACGCCGCTGGCCGGCGCCCGCGCCCTGCCCCACCTCGGCACGCCCGCCGTCAGGGCCACATGGCGCGCCGGGCTGGACGCCTTCGTGGGCGAACGAATCGCCGCGCGGGAGGCTGCGCGGTTCCCGTCGCCCGCATCGCCGCGGGCTCACGGTTTGTGACACATCTTTTCAACGCCCCCGGCGACCGATAGGGTCCCCCCAAGAATACTGGTGGGAAACATACGGGGAGTTCTGCCCACATGCCGCGTGCTTACGACCCGCGGGACGGAGAGCGGTCTGTCTTTGACGCCCTGCTCGAAGCCCGCGAACGATACGGGGCCAAGAAGCCGATCCTGGAAGACCAGGACCGCAATCCGCTCAGCTATACCGACCTGATCCGCGCCAGCTTCGCGCTCGGCCGAAAGATCGCCGGCTTCACCGAGAAGGGTGAGCGAGTCGGGGTTCTGCTGCCGTCCGGATCCGGCGTCGTGGTCACCTTCTTCGGCCTGCATGCCTTCGGACGCATCCCGACGATGCTGAACTTCACCTCGGGCCTGCGGAACCTGCGGGCCGCCTGCAAGCTGGCAGGGGTGAAGCGCGTGCTGACCGCGCACCGCTTCATCGAGCAGGGTAAGCTCCATGACCTGATCGACGCCCTGGAGGAGAGCGCAGAGGTCATCTACCTCGAGGATGTCCGCGAGAAGATCGGCCTGGCCGACAAGCTGTTCGCGGCCACGGCGGGCCTCTTCCCCAAACAGTTCCGCGCCAGTCTGGCTCCGAACGAGCCGGGCGTGATCCTGTTCACCTCAGGCAGCTTCGGAGCCCCGCGCGGCGTGGTGCTGAGCCACGCCAATCTGGTGAGCAATGTCCGCCAGATCGAGGCCCATATCGACCTCGACCCCGACTGGGTCATGTTCAACCCGTTGCCGACCTTCCACTGTTTCGGCCTGACCGGCGGCGTGCTGCTGCCGATCCTGACCGGCATGAAGGCGTTCGAATATCCCTCGCCGCTGCACATCAAGCAGATCCCGTCGCTGATCAAGGACAGCGGCGCCTCGATCCTGCTGGCGACCGACACCTTCCTCAACCAGTACGCCCGCTCATCGGACGCCGACGAGCTTTCGGGTCTGAAGTTTATCGTCTGCGGCGCTGAAAAGGTTCGGGAAGAGACCCACAACCTGATCACCGAGCGGTTTGGAAACATCCCCGTGCTGGAGGGCTATGGCGCGACCGAGGCCTCGCCCGTGGTGGCGGTCAACAAGCCGGTCGACAACCGTCGCGGCACGGTCGGCGGCATGCTGCCCGGCATGGAGACCCGCATCGAGCCGGTCGAGGGCATCAAGGAGGGCGGCCGCCTGTTCCTGCGCGGGCCCAACGTCATGGCCGGCTACCTCAACGAGGCCGGCGGAATCGATCCCCTGCCCGGCGGCTGGCACGACACCGGCGACGTGGTCACCATGGAAGGCGACGACCGCTGGGTGACTATCAAGGGACGGGTGAAACGCTTCGCCAAGATCGGCGGCGAGATGGTCTCCCTGACCGCCGCCGAGGACCTGGCCGTCGCCGTCTGGCCCGACGGCCGCCACGCCGTCATCGCCATGCCCGACAAGAAGAAGGGCGAGCGGCTGATCCTGTTCACCGACCGCGCCGACGCTGATGTCGGCCCGCTGGTCGCCCACGCCCAGAGCATCGGCGCGCCCGAGCTGGCCGTACCGCGCCGAATCATCAGGATCGCCGAGGTGCCGGTCCTGGGCACCGGGAAGACGGACTATGTCGCCATCCAGCGAATGGCCGATACGGACTCGCGAGCGGCGTAGCGTTCGCTACAGGTGCAGAACCTTGCCGAAGCTGTCGAGCACGGCTTCGTGCATCGCCTCGCTCATTGTCGGGTGGGCGAAGACGGTGGCCATCAGGTCTTCTTCCGTAGCCTCCAGCGTGATCGCCACACCGAAGCCCTGGATCATCTCGGTGACCTCGTGGCCGATCATATGGGCGCCCAGCAGCGCGCCGGTCTTGCCGTCGAACACCGTCTTGACGAAGCCATCGGTCTCGCCGGCCGCCACGGCCTTGCCGTTGACGCGGAACGGGAAGCGGCCGGCCCTCACCTCATGGCCAGCAGCCTTGGCCGCCGCCTCCGTCAGGCCGATCGAGGCAACCTGCGGGTTGGCGTACGTGCAGCCCGGGATCGGGGTGTTGAGGTTGGCGGGCTTGAGGCCGGCGATGTGCTCGACGCAGTGGACGCCCTCGTGGGACGCCTTGTGCGCCAGCCAGGGGGCGCCGGCGACGTCGCCGATGGCGTAGAGGCCGGGCACGTTGGTCGCGCAATGGCTGTCCGTGGCGACATGCCCACGATCGAGTTTCACACCCAGGGCTTCGAGGCCGAGGTTCTCGGTGTTGGCGGCAATGCCGACGGCGACGATGGCGACCTCGGCCTGCAGGCTCTCCGCCTTGCCGCTGACCTCCAGATCGACGGTGACGCCGGTCTTGCTCTTGCTCAGCTTCGTGACCTTGGCCCCGACCCGGAAGGCGATGCCGCGCTTCTCGAAGGCCTTCTTCGCGGCTTTTGAGACCTCCTCGTCCTCGACCGGCAGGATGCGGTCGACGGCCTCGATCACGGTCACGTCCGAGCCCAAAGCCCTGTAGAAGCTGGCGAATTCAATGCCGATAGCGCCGGAGCCGATGACGATCAGCGTCTTGGGCAGCGCCTTGGGCGCCATCGCGTCGCGGTAAGTCCAGACCCGGTCGCCGTCGCTGGCGAGGCCCACGGTCGGGATCTCCCGCGCTCGGGCGCCGGTGGCGACGATGACGTTCTTCGCCGTCACCGTCCGCGAGCCGCCAGCCGACAGGGCCACGACCACCTTGGGCGCCGGAGAGCCCTTCTCGAGCTTCGCCGTCCCGGCGATGACCTCGATCCTGTGTTTCTTCATCAGGAAGGTGACGCCCTTGTTCATCGTCGCCGCGACGCCGCGCGAGCGCTCGATGATCTTCTGGAAGTCAAAGCCCGCGCCCTTCACTGACAGGCCGTAGTCGGACAGGTGCGACAGCTGCTCATAGATCTCACCGCTCTTGAGCAGCGCCTTGGTCGGGATGCAGCCCCAGTTCAGGCAGATGCCGCCCAGCTCGGAACGCTCGACGATGGCGGTCTTCAGGCCCAGCTGGCTGGCACGGATGGCGGCCACGTAGCCGCCCGGGCCCGAACCGATGACGATGAGATCGAAGTCGCTCAAGGGGTGCATGCTCCAACAGGGCGCTGACGGGAAGGACGGCGGGCGGACGCGCCCGTCAGACGATCATCGTCAGAGGATCTTCGATCAAGGGCTTGAAAGCCTGAAGGAACCTGGCCCCAATGGCTCCGTCGACGACGCGGTGGTCGCAGGTCAGGGTCACGGTCATCACCGTGGCGACAGCCAGCTGGCCGTCCTTGACCACCGGCCGCTGCTCGCCGGCGCCGACGCTCATGATGCAGCCCTGCGGCTCGTTGATGATCGAGGCGAACGACTTGATGCCCATCATGCCCATGTTGGAGATGGAGAAGGTGCCGCCCTGGAATTCCTCGGGCTTCAGCTTCTTGTTCCGGGCCCGGTCCGCGAGGTCCTTGGCCTCGACCGCGATCCGGGCCAGGCCCTTGGTCTCGGCGGCGCGGATGATCGGGGTGATCAGGCCGCCGTCGATGGCCACCGCCATGGCGATGTCGGCATGGTGATGCATGGCGATACCGTCGGGCGTGTAGCTGGCGTTGGCCTCCGGCACGCGGCGCAGGGCGGTGGCCACGGCCTTGATCACCAGGTCGTTGACGCTGACCTTGACGCCGTCCTTCTCGAGCATGGCGTTGATCTTGACCCGTGCGGCCAGCAGGGCGTCGATCTCGACGTCGATGGTCAGCGGGAAGTGCGGCACGTCTCGGAAGCTGTCGGTCATCCGCCGGGCGATGGTCTTACGCATGCCGTCCAGCGGGATCAGGTCATAGCTGCCGGGCGCGATGCCCATCTGCTCCAGCGACTGGACCTGACGGGGCGCCTTGTCCTCCGTAGCCTTGGCGGAGGAGGGAGCCGGGGCCGAAGTGGAAATCTTCCCACGCGCGGCGTCGACATCGGCCTTGATCACCCGGCCGTGCGGGCCGGATCCGGCGATGGCCTTCAGGTCCAGACCGGCGGCCTGGGCCAGGCGGCGGGCCAGCGGCGAAGCGAACACGCGCTCGTCGTCGGCCCTGGCCGTGGGCATTGCGTCCTTCGACACGGGCGCTGACGCGCCCTGCTCAGGAGATCGTGGTGATTTGCTTTCAGCGACGGGGCTCTTCTTCACGTCATCCTGAGCAGCCGCCGCAGGCGGCGTGTCGAAGGACGCACCCTCCCCCGCCAGTCGCGCGATCACCGCGTTGACCTTGACGTTCTCGGTCCCGGCGTCGACCAGCAGGGCCTCGACCACGCCCTCGTCGACGGCCTCGACCTCCATGGTCGCCTTGTCGGTCTCGATCTCGGCGATGACGTCGCCGGCCTTGACTGTGTCGCCGGCCTTCACGTGCCACTTGGCGAGGGTGCCCTCCTCCATGGTCGGAGACAGGGCGGGCATCAGGATCTCGATGGACATTCAGGCTTCCCTGGAAAGATGGGCGAGGGAGGCTCCATGGGCCTCCCAGTTCTGGCCGTCGAAGGCCTCGATGCGGAGATCGAGCCCCTCGACGGAGTCGAGACAGCGGGCGTTGACCGACCAGCCGTCCGGGTTGGAGCGCGGGCGGTAGAAGCTCTTGATCCCGCACACCGAACAGAAGGTGTGGCGGGCGACGCCGGTGTTGAAGGCGTAGGTCGTGATGGCGTCGGCGCCCGACAGCAGCCGGAAGCGGCTCTCGGGCACGATCACATGGACGTAGCCGGTCCTGGCGCAGATCGAGCAGTTGCAGGACTGCGCCTCAACGACGGCCGGTAGGGCCGCCTCGAACCGCACGGCGCCGCAGTGGCAGCCACCGGCTCGCCAGCTGTGATCGGAGGTCATCGGCCGCCGCTCCCTACCTCCGTCATCGTCGGAATTGTTCCGACGACCCATGCGCACGAACAGATGGCCGTGTGCATGGGTCCTCGCGACAAGCGCGAGGATGACGGTTGAGGGAGATGGCGCGGCAGCGACCTCATCACCGGTAACAAACCGCCTTCACCGCCGTGACGATCTTCTCGACCGACGGCAGCGACAGCACTTCGAGGTTGGCGGCGTAGGGCAGCGGCACGTCTTCCTGGTGGACGCGCAGCGGCGGGGCGTCGAGGTAGTCGAAGGCGTGTTCGACCACCCGGGCGACGATCTCGGCGCCGACGCCCATCGGGCCCCAGCCCTCCTCAGCGCTGACCAGGCGGTTGGTCTTGCGCACGCTTTCCAGGATGGTCTCGTGGTCCAGCGGCCGCAGGGTGCGCAGGTCGATGACCTCCGCCTCGATGCCCTCGGCGGCCAGGTCCTCTGCGGCCTTCAGCGCCAGGCCGACCATGCGGCTGTGGGCGGTGATGGTGACGTCCTTGCCCTCGCGGCGGACCTTCGCCTTGCCGATCGGCACGACCCAGTCCTCGACGTCCGGGATGTCGAACTCGGTACCGTACAACATCTCGTGCTCGAGGAAGACGACGGGGTTGGGATCGCGGATCGCTGCCTTGAGCAGGCCCTTGGCGTCGGCCGCGTCATAGGGCGCGACGACCTTCAGGCCCGGGATCTGGGCGTACCAGGCGCTGTAGTCCTGGCTGTGCTGGGCGCCGACGCGGGCGGCCGCGCCGTTGGGGCCGCGGAACACGATCGACGACCTGATCTGGCCGCCCGACATGTACAGCGTCTTGGCGGCCGAGTTGATGATGTGGTCGATGGCCTGCATGCCGAAGTTCCAGGTCATGAACTCGACGATGGGCTTGAGGCCCGCCATCGCCGCGCCGACCGCCAGACCGGCGAAGCCGTGCTCGGTGATGGGGGTGTCGATGACCCGGCGGTCGCCAAACTCCTGGAGCAGCTCGCGGCTGACCTTGTAGGCGCCCTGGTACTGGGCGACCTCCTCACCCATCAGGAAGACGTCGCCGTCGCGGCGCATCTCCTCGGCCATGGCGTCGCGCAGGGCGTCGCGGACGGTGATGCGGACCATCTTTGTCCCGGCGGGGATTTCGGGGTCGTTGAGAACAGGCTTGGGCGCCGGTGCGGCCTTCGCGACGGCCGCTGGCGCGGCCTCCTCAGGCTGACGAACGGTTTTGCTGACGTCGTCATCCTGAGGAGCCGGCGCAGCCGGCGTCGCGAAGGACGCAGGGACGCCGGCAGCGCCGCCCTCCCCGATCCGCGCGATCGGCGTGTTGACCTTGACGCCCTCGGTTCCGGCCTCGACCAGCAGGGCGCTGATCACGCCCTCGTCGACCGCCTCGACCTCCATGGTCGCCTTGTCGGTCTCGATCTCGGCGATCACGTCGCCGGCCTTGACCGTGTCGCCGGCCTTTACGTGCCACTTGGCGAGCGTGCCCTCCTCCATCGTCGGAGACAGGGCGGGCATCAGGATCTCGACCGAACTCACTGCGCGGCCTCCAGATAGACGTCGGTGTACAGTTCGGACGGATCGGGCTCCGGGCTCGTCCGGGCGAACTCGGCGGCGGCGGCGACGATGGCCTTCACCTCGGCGTCAATCACCTTCAGCTCCTCGTCGGTCACCTTGGCTGCCGACAGCTTTTCCCGAAGGTGTTCAATGGGATCTCGGGTCTTCTTGACCTCGTCGACCTCTTCCTTGGTGCGGTACTTGGCCGGGTCGCTCATCGAGTGGCCGCGGTAGCGGTAGGTCTTCATCTCGAGGATGTAGGGCCCCTTGCCGCTGCGGGCGTGTTCGGCAGCCTTCAGCCCCGCGGCGGCGACCGCCTCGACGTCCATGCCGTCGACTTCCTCGCCCGGGATGTTGAACGACACGCCGCGCTTGTGCAGCCGGGTCTCCGAGCTCGACCGCTCGATCGAGGTGCCCATGGCGTACTGGTTGTTCTCGACGACGTAGACGACCGGCAGCGACCAGAGCTCGGCCATGTTGAAGCTCTCGTAGACCTGGCCCTGGTTGGCGGCCCCGTCGCCGAAGTAGGTGAAGCTGACCTTGCCGTTGTCGCGGTACTTGTCGGCCAGCGCCAGGCCAGTGCCCAGGCTCACCTGCGCCCCGACGATGCCGTGGCCGCCGTAGAAGCCGGCTTCGGTCGAGAACATGTGCATCGACCCGCCCTTGCCCTTCGACGAGCCGCCGATGCGGCCGGTCAGCTCGGCCATCACCTCGTTGGGATCCATGCCGGCGGCCAGCATGTGGCCGTGGTCGCGGTAGCCGGTGATGATCTGGTCGCCCTTCTCCGCGATCGACTGCATGCCGACGGCGATGGCTTCCTGGCCGATGTAGAGGTGGCAGAAGCCGCCGATCAGACCCATGCCGTACAGCTGGCCGGCCCGCTCCTCGAAGCGGCGGATGAGCAGCATGTCGCGATAGTACTTAAGCAGCTGCTCTTTCGAGGAAGCGCTGACACCGGTGTCATTCTTCTTCCTCGATGTCGATTTCGCCTTGGGCGCGGTCGCCATCGAATTCTCCCTGGATCGTCCCATACTGGCCTGTTCATCCCGATCTCGGCGAGCGAAGCGAAAACTTCGACCTCGCTCAGGGCGTTTCGCGGATCACATAATCCTTCGGGTCCGCGAAGCCTAGAAGAGAACGGGCGCGTTCCTCAAGGAGGTCCGCGGACAGGCTGTTGTCGCGTAATAGCCGCGCCCGCGCCTCCAGGTCCACCCTGCGTTGGCGCAGGTCGGTCAATTCCTTCGAACGTGCGTTCAAAATCGCGTCACGCTGCGACGACAGCAGCAACCCCCGTTCCCCGGTCAGGCCGTGGAAAACGAAATAGACGATGAGGCCCAGGAGGGCGACCGTCGGAAGGGCTGGGCGCAGACGCTGGAACATGCCGACTCGTGGCGGTGGGACAGCGTCAACGATGGGGCCGCGTGGTTAAGGCGAAGTTGCCGGCCGGCTGCGTTGGTGAATGCAAGCCCCCGAGTTGGCAGCAATTTATCCCGTCATCCTCGCGCTTGTCGCGAGGACCTATGAACACCGGCGGCAGCAAGAAGGGCGCGTATCGCTCCACGCCCTCCTCGGTCGACGCACCACGCATGGGTCCTCGCGACAAGCGCGAGGATGACGGCGGAGGTTGTGGCGCTACCGCTGCTTGATCGCCTTGCGGCCGAGGTAGATGGCCATGTCGTCCAGCTGCTCCTCGATGCGCAGCAGCTGGTTGTACTTGGCGGTGCGGTCCGAGCGGGCCAGGGAGCCGGTCTTGATCTGCCCGCAGTTGGTGGCCACGGCCAGGTCGGCGATGGTCGAGTCCTCGGTCTCGCCCGAGCGGTGGCTCATCACGGCGGTGTAGCCGGCGCGGTGGGCCATATCGACGGCGTCCAGCGTCTCGCTGAGGGTGCCGATCTGGTTCACCTTGACCAGGATCGAGTTGGCCAGACCCTGGTCGATGCCCATGGCGAGACGCTCGGGGTTGGTCACGAATAGATCGTCGCCGACCAGCTGGATCTTCTTGCCCAGGGCGGCGGTCAGCAGGCCCCAGCCCTCGAAGTCGTCTTCCGAGCAGCCGTCCTCGATGGTGACGATCGGGAACTTGGAGACCAGGCCCTCAAGGTAGGCGACCATGCCGGCCGGATCGACGGTCTTGCCTTCACCTTCAAGCACATACTTGCCGTTCTTGAAGAATTCGGTGGCGGCCACGTCCAGGCCCAGCACGAAGTCCTCGCCGGCGCGGTAGCCCGCCGCCTCACCCGCCTTGACGATGAAGGCCAGCGCTTCTTCGGCCGAGCCGATGTTCGGGGCAAAGCCGCCCTCGTCGCCGACGTTGGTGTTGTGGCCGGCGTCCTTGAGGGCCTTCTTCAGGCCGTGGAAGATCTCCGCGCCCATGCGGAGGCCTTCGCGGAAGGTCGCCGCGCCGGTCGGCAGGATCATGAACTCCTGGATGTCGATCGGATTGTCGGCGTGGGCGCCACCGTTGATGATGTTCATCATCGGCACCGGCAGCACACGGGCCGAGACGCCGCCGACGTATTTGTAGAGCGGCAGGTCGGCCGCCACGGCCGCGGCCTTGGCCGTCGCCAGCGACACGCCCAGGATGGCGTTGGCACCCAGGCGGGCCTTGTTCTTCGTACCATCCAGCTCGATCAGCAGGCTGTCGACCCGGCGCTGGTCCTCGGCGTCGACGCCGGCCAGGGCATCGTAGATCTCGCCGTTGACGGACTCGACCGCCTGCTCGACGCCCTTGCCCAGGTACCGGTCCTTGTCGCCGTCGCGCTTCTCGGACGCCTCATGGGCGCCGGTCGAGGCGCCTGAAGGCACCGCCGCGCGGCCGAAGCTGCCGTCTTCCAGGATCACGTCGACTTCGACCGTCGGGTTGCCCCGGCTGTCGAGGATTTCACGGGCGATGATGTCGACGATCTCGGTCATGGGGGCTCCGGCGTTCAAAAGACGGGCCCCGATTAGCCCCCTGCCCCGGAAATCGCAACCGGAGGGGGCTCGCCAGCTTCTCAAGCACAGCCCAAATCCGTCATGGCCCGACTTGTTCGGGCCACCCATGAACACGGCGATCAACGGAAGCTCGTAGCGGATCGGCCCCGCTCGCCCAGCCGGCTCACCACGCATGGGTGGCCCGAACAAGTCGGGCCATGACGGTAGCGGAACGGTGCGCGCACGGCCTTGACTACCCCTACGGCCCTCCGCCAACCCTGCCGCCAAACAAGAGGAACCGCGCCATGCTGCTGGTCGAGAAGTCGGACGGGATCGCCGTCGTCACCCTGAACCGTCCCGAGGCGATGAACGCCCTCAGCAAGGCGCTGCGCTCGGAGCTCTACAAGGCGATGGTGGCGCTGGACGCCGATGACGAGGTCAGCGTGGTCATCCTGACCGGCGCCGGGACGCGGGCCTTCACGGCCGGGCTGGACCTCAAGGAACTGGGCAGCGAGCCCGGCGCCATGGGCGCGGCCAACGCCGAAGGGGCCGACGAGAATCCGGTCAAGGCCATCGAGCTGTGCCGCAAGCCAGTAATCGGGGCGATCAACGGCGTGGCCATCACCGGCGGCTTCGAGGTGGCGCTGGCCTGCGACGTGCTGATCGCCTCGGAGAACGCCCGCTTCGCCGACACCCACGCCCGGGTCGGCATCATGCCGGGCTGGGGCCTGTCACAGAAGCTGTCGCGTCTGATCGGCCTCTACCGCGCCAAGGAGCTGAGCCTGACCGGCAACTTCCTGGACGCGAAGACCGCCTGCGACTGGGGCTTGGTCAACCGCGTCGTGCCGGCGGACGAGCTGCTCGCCGTGGCGAAGAAACTGGCCGCAGACATGGCGACCATCCCGGTCGAGACCCTGAGCCTCTACAAGTCGATCATCGACGAGGGCTACGGCCTGGCGTTCGGCGACGCCATGGCCCTGGAGAACCGCCGCTCCACCGCCAACAACCGCGCCGTGACGCCGGAGGCCGTCGAAGCCCGCCGCGCGGCGATCCAGGCGCGGGGACGGACACAGTAGGCTTCACGGCCGTGCGTCCTTCGACACGGCCCTTCGGGCCTGCTCAGGATGACCAGCTCTGTTTGGTCATGGTGAGCAGCGCTCGAAGAGCGCGTGTCGAACCACGCAATCAGGCCAAAACACCCACCCCAAACGCAGAACGCCGCCGGCCTCGCGGCCAGCGGCGTTGCGAACCCGTTCGGGTTGGAAAGACTAGTCTTCCTTCGGCGTCAGGATCTGACGGCCACGGTACATGCCGGTCTTCAGGTCGACGTGGTGCGGACGGCGCAGCTCGCCGGTGTCCTTGTCCTCGACGTAGGCGTTCGGGCCCAGGGCGTGGTGCGAGCGGCGCATGTTGCGACGCGACGGGGAAACTTTGCGCTTGGGAACGGCCATGGTCGTAACTCTGCTTGTCGGCGCGCCCCAACAGGGAAGGGCGTGGGGCGTGAAAACGATAGCGGCGGCCAAGCAGGCCGCCACATGAGGCGCGGCTTATGCCTCAAACCCCGGGGGAGTTCAAGTCACCGCTTGCGGACGCGTCAGCGAGAGGTAGACGCTGTCGACGAAGACCCCGCCGATCTCCCAGGTGTTCCGGGCAAAGCCGGTCCTGGCAAAGCCCAACCGCTCCAGAAGACCCAGCGAAGCGGCGTTACGGGGATCGACGTCGGCCATGATCGTCTCTACGCCGCCCTGCTCGAAGCCGACCCGAATCACCGCCTCCAGCGCCTCGCGGGCCAGCCCCCTGCCCCAGAGGTCGGGATGCAGGATGTAGCCGATCTCCGGCGGCTTCCAGAAACCGGCCTTGCCGATGGCGCGTCCCTCGAACTCGATGATGAAGTCCAGCGCGGGCGCGTCCGCCGCGGCGTCGACCATCGCGGCGACCCAGGCCTGCGTCTGCTCCAGCGTCTCGTGCGGCAGGCTCGACCAGTAGGCCATGGCCGTCGCGCTGGAGAGGACCACGTGCATGCCGTCCACGTCCGAAAGCCTGGCATGGCGCAATTTCAGTCGCTTGGTGACGATCTCCACCCGCGCCTCCGATGGCTCAGACCAGCCGGCTCTGTTCCTTGGCCGCCGCGATGAAGCTGGCGAACAGCGGATGCGGGGCGAAGGGGCGGCTCTTCAGCTCGGGGTGGAACTGCACACCGATGAACCAGGGATGGTCCGGCCGCTCGACGATCTCGGGCAGCACGCCGTCGGGCGACCGGCCGGTCAGCTTCAGTCCGGCGGCCTCCATGCGGTCGCAGTAGCCGATGTTGACTTCGTAGCGGTGCCGGTGACGCTCGGAGATGCCCGTCGCGCCATAGACTTCCGCCACCTTCGATCCGGGCGTCAGCTGGGCGTCGTAGGCCCCGAGGCGCATGGTGCCGCCGAGGTCGTCGCCTTCCTTGCGCGCCACCCGTTCGTTGCCCTGGGTCCATTCGGTCATCAGGCCGACGACCGGCTCGGCTGCCGGACCGAACTCGGTCGAGGAGGCGCCGGCGACGCCGCCGACGTTCCGCAGCGTCTCGATCACCGCCATCTGCATGCCGAAACAGATGCCGAAGTAGGGCACCTTGCGCTCGCGGGCGAACTGGGCCGCCCGGATCTTGCCCTCGGCCCCGCGCTCGCCGAAGCCGCCGGGCACCAGGATGGCGTGGGCGTTCTCCAGCCGGGCGGCGGCCGCGCCGTCCTCGCCCTCGAAGGTCTCGCTCTCGACCCAGTCGAGGTTGACCTTGACCTTGTTGGCCACGCCGCCGTGGTGCAGGGCCTCGATCAGGGATTTGTAGGCGTCCTTGAGCACCGTGTACTTGCCGACCACGGCGACGGTGACCTCGCCGTCCGGGTTGGTGGTCACATGGTCGATGGCCTGCCAGCGGCTCAGGTCAGGGGCCGGGGCGTCCTTGATCCCGAAGACGTCCAGCACTTCCACGTCCAGGCCCTGCGCATGGTAGTCGAGCGGCACGGCGTAGATGGACGAGGAGTCCATGGCCTGGATGACGGCGCTGGGCCGCACATTGCAGAACTGGCCGATCTTGCGCTTTTCCTCGGTCGGGATCGGCTGCTCGCAGCGGCACAGCAGGATGTCCGGCTGAATGCCGATGGAGCGCAGCTCCTTGACCGAGTGCTGGGTCGGCTTGGTCTTCATCTCGCCGGCCGTCTTGATGAACGGCAGCAGGGTCAGGTGCACGAAACAGCTGTCCCCGCGCGGCAGCTCCTGGCCGAGCTGGCGGATGGCCTCGAAGAAGGGCAGCCCCTCGATGTCGCCGACCGTGCCGCCGATCTCGACCAGCACAAAGTCCGCTTCATCGCCGTTTTCATCGACGGCGGGGGACAGGACGAAGCCCTTGATCTCGTTGGTGACGTGCGGAATCACCTGGACGGTCGCGCCGAGGTAGTCCCCGCGCCGCTCCTTCTCGATGATCGTCTTGTAGATCTGGCCGGTGGTGATGTTGTCGGCCCGCGAGGCGTTCACGCCGGTGAAGCGCTCGTAGTGCCCCAGATCGAGGTCGGTCTCCGCCCCGTCGTCGGTCACGAAGACCTCGCCGTGCTGGTAGGGACTCATCGTCCCCGGATCGACGTTCAGATAGGGGTCGAGCTTCCTCAGGCGGACCTTGTAGCCGCGAGCCTGCAGCAGCGCGCCAAGGGCGGCGGACGCGAGACCTTTTCCCAATGAGGAAACCACGCCGCCGGTGATGAAAATGTACCGGGCCATGGGAATCCAGATTAGCGCCGATTCGAGCCCGGCGCCGCCTTAGTTCGAGCGAACGATGTTCTTGTTACTGCGCGGCGGCCGGTCCGGTCGCCGGGGCGACGGGGGCCGGAGCCGGCGCGAGCGGCAGTCCCGATTGCGGCAAGGGCGCGGTCGGCAGGGCCGGCGCGGCGTCCGGAGCGGGCGCGGGCGCGGTCTGCAGCGGACGGGTCAGGCTGTTGGGGTCGACCTTTTCAATGCCGCCGGTCAGCGAGTTCGAGTTGCGCTGCGCCGCGGCCAGCAGGGTCAGGCCGATGCTCAGCAGCAGGAACAGCGTGAACAGGATCCAGGTGATGCGGGTCAGCAGGTTGCCCGCGCCCCGCGCCGTCATGAAGCCCGACGGCCCGCCGCCCATGCCGAGCGCCCCGCCCTCGGACTGCTGAAGCAGCACCGTGATGGTCAGCGCCACGGAGATGATGATGTGGAAGACGAGCAGGATGGTCAGAAGCATCGATAAGGGTCCGTTGGGCGCCGACGGCGGCGTCCGGTCGAAACGAAGGCGCCCCTCTAGCACTCGATAAGGGGTCACGCCATAGCTGGGGAACCGCAGGGGTTTCGCAAGGCCATGATTCTCGAGACCGAACGCCTGACCCTGTCGCCGGTGACCCCGGAAGACTCCCCGCTGATCTATCCGGTGATGGCTGATCCGGAGGTCATGGCCCACATGGATGTGGCGGCCATGGACGACCCGGACATGACCCTGGCCTTCATCGAGGGGCGGGTCGAGGAGATGGCGCGTGGAGACGCCTTCTACTGGTCGGTGCGTCTGACGGCCGACGGGACCTTCCTGGGCAGCGTCGACCTGACCGACATCGACCGCCGCCATCATCGCGCCGAGATCGGCTTCGTGCTGGCGCGGCCCGTCTGGGGCCAGGGCTACGGCTACGAGGCGGTTCAGGCGGTACTGGGCCACGCCGCAACCCTCGGCTTCCGCCGCCTGTGGGCGCGCACCCAGGTTGGCGACAACGCCTCCGAGAAGCTGCTGACCAAGCTCGGCTTTGAGGTCGAGGGCTACATGAAGGGCCACGTCGACCGAGACGGCGAGCGCCGCGACTGCCGGCTATGGGGGCTGTTGCTGTGACAGTCTGCCTCCCCGCCTGGGGAGGGAGGCGGGCTTCAAGCCCCTGCGATGATCCCCAGGAAATCCTCGGCCCTCAGCGAGGCGCCGCCGACCAGGGCGCCGCCGACATCCTTCACGGCCAGGATTTCAGCCGCGTTGGAGGGCTTCACAGAGCCGCCGTAGAGAATCGGCACGCCGGCGCCCTCGGCTCCGAAGCGCTCGACCAGCACGGCGCGGATCGCCACATGAACCGCCTCGATCTGCGCCAGGGTCGGGGTCAGGCCGGTGCCGATGGCCCAGACGGGCTCGTAGGCGACGGCGAAAGCGTTTCCGGCCAGCTCGGGCGGGAGGGAGCCCCTCACCTGTCCGGTCACGACCTCGAGCGTCCGGGCCGCTTCCCGCTCGGACAGCGTCTCGCCCACGCAGACGATGGGCTCGAGGCCCGCGTGCAACGCCGCCAGCGTCTTGGCGGCGACCAGGGCGTCGGTCTCGCCATAGCCGGCCCGGCGCTCGGAATGGCCAAGAATGACAAGGGTCGCGCCGCAGTCCGCCAGCATCCCGGCCGAAACGTCGCCGGTGAAGGCGCCGGACGTCTCGGCGCGGCAGTCCTGCCCTCCGACCTCCACCATGGTCCCGGCCAGCGCCTCGGCCATGCGATGCACCAGCGTGGCGGGCGGGCAGAGCGCGACCCGCGCGGCCGGCGGCTGGACGTCCACCGCCGCGGCGACCGCGCGCGCCTCGTCGAGCGCGACCTCCAGGCCGTTCATCTTCCAGTTTCCGGCGATCAGCGGGCGGGGCGTGGTCATGCGAAACATCCGTTGGCGGTCGTGTCCTTGAGGCTCGCGCCTACGCGATGCTAGAGCGGCTGTCACGCCACACCTGCGCCGCCGTATCCGCGCCACGCTTGCGGGGCCTCATGGGCGTCCACTATACCGCCGGGGCGGCGTTCTTCGCCCCGCGCTCTCACAGGGTCCGTCTCCAGCTATGCTCGCCGCCTTCCGCAGTTTCGCCAAATCCCCCTGGGCCATCGGCCTGCTCGGCCTGATCATCGTGGCGTTCGTGCTCGTGGGCACGACCGACATCTTCGGCACGCGCGTCGGCGTCAATGTCATCACGGCCGGGACCCGGACCGTTACACAGAACGAATTTTCGGCCGCCTTCAAGCGCTCGCTGCAGCAGCTGGGTCAGCAGTATGGCCAGCCGGTGTCGCAGGAAATGGCGCTGGAACAGGGCCTGGACCAGCGGATCCTCGGCGAGATGACCCGCAGCGAGGCGCTGGCCGAGCTGCTTAACCGCATCGGCCTGCGGGCGCCGCAGGACTCGATGCGCGAGCAGCTTCGCGAGATCCCGGCGTTCTTCGATCCCCTGACCGGCGAGTTCAGCGAGACCAACTACGCAGACGCCCTGCGGCGCGAGGGCCTGACCCGCGAGATGTTCGAGAAGGACATGCGCGACGGCCTGACGCGGGCCCAGTTCATCCCGGCAGCCGCCGACGGCCTGCAGGGGCCGCTGGCCTACTCCGCCCTGGGCGGCGTCATCGCCCTGGAGCAGCGCGATCTCGCCTACCTCGTGGTTACGCCCCAAAGCGTCGGCAAGATTTCCGAACCGACCGACGCCGAGATCCAGGCCTTCATGAAGGAAAACGCGGCCCAGCTGACCCTGCCGGAGTTCCGGGGCATGACCATCGTCCGCCTGTCCCGCAAGGCGATGGAAGGCAGCGTCACCGTGAATCCCGCCGAGGTCCAGAAGCGCTTCGACTTCGAGAAAGACGCCCTGTCGAAGCCAGAACGGCGGACCGTCCTGCAGATCCCGGTCAAGGACAACGACCAGGCCGCCTCTGTCCTGGCGCGCATCAAGAAGGGCGAAGACGCCCGTGTCGTGGCCGGAGAGCTGGGCATCAAGCCGATCATCTTCGCCGACAAGCCACGCTCGGCCTTCTTCGACGCCGTCATCGGCGCCGAGGCGTTCAGGCTGCCGCAGGGCGGCGCCAATACTGTCAAGGGCGGCTTCGGACTGGCCGTGATCAAGGTCGAGGCGGTGGTCGCCGGCAGCACCGCCACCCTGGATGGAAACCGCGCCGTCATCGAGGCCAAGGTCCGCGCCGACGCGGCCGACCGCAAGGTCTCCGAAGCCTCCAAGGTCTATGAGGACGCGCGGGCCGAGGGCGTCGACACGAGCGCGGCCGCCGCCAAGGCCGGCCTGGCCCTGGCGACCGTCGCCCCCGTGTCGGCCCAGGGCGCCGGTCAGGACGGCAAGCCTGTCCCCGGTCTGAGCGAGGCCGTGCTCAAGGCCGCCTTCGAAGGCACGCAGGGCCAGGACAGCGAGATTCTGGAGGAAGCTCCCGGCGAGTACTTCATCGTCCGCGTCGACCGCGTCGTCGCGCCGGCCATGCCGCCGGTGGCGGAAGTCAGGCCCTACCTGGCCCGCAACCTGATGATGCGGAAAATGGCCGAGGCCGTCCGTGCCCGCGCCGAGGCGCTCCAGGCACGGGTCCAGAAGGGCGAGTCGCTCGACGCCGTCGCCGCCTCGACCGGCGCCAAGGTCGTTCGTGTCCAGGGGATCAGCCGCGCCACGGCCCAGGCGCAGGAAGCCCTCGGTCGTGAACTGCTCGGCGCGGCCTTCGCCTCCAAGAAGGGCGACGTGTTCACGGCCGCGACGACCTCCGGCGTGGCGGTGGCGACCACCACCGCCCTGCGCCCGGGGGACATCCAGCAGATCGCCATGGCCGCCCGCCAGCAGCAGGCGCAGTTCACCCAGCAGATCTTCGGCGATATCGGCGGCTCGGTGCAGACCTACGCGGTCGGCAAGGTGAAGGCGAAGGGCAACATCGTGAACGCCCGGGCCGCGCTGGGCGTCGCCCCGTCCGCGACGCCGGAGAAGATCGACGCCGCGCCGAAGGGCAAGTAGTGGCGTCCGAGCCGTCCTTCGACGCGTTCGCGCAGGCCTGGGACGCCGGACGTCCCCAGGTCGTCTCGACGCGCCTGATCGATGATCTGGAGACGCCGGTCTCGGCCTATCTGAAGATCGCACGCGGCCGGCCTTACGCTTTCCTGTTCGAGTCGGTCGAGGGTGGCGCCTGGCGCGGGCGTTACTCCATCGTGGCCATGAAGCCGGACCTTGTCTGGCGCTGCCGCGGCGACCGGGCGGACATCGCTGAAGGCGAGGCGATCGCCGCTGGCCAGTTCACGCCGCAGGCGGGCGGCGCGCTCGACAGCCTGCGCGACCTGATCGCCGCCTCCCGGATCGAGCTGCCGGCTGGCCTGCCCCCACCCTCCGCCGGGGTTTACGGCACGCTCGGCTACGACATGATCCGGCTGGCCGAGAAGCTGCCGAACGAGAACCCCGATCCTCTGGGCCTGCCCGATGCAGTGATGATCCGGCCCTCAATCGTGGCCGTCTTCGACGCCATCGCCCAGGAGATCGTCCTGGTCACCCCGGCGCGGCCGGTGAAGGGCCTGTCTGCGAAGGATGCCTGGGACGCCGCCAACGCCCGCCTGGACGCGGTGCTGGCCGACCTGCGCGCACCGATGACGCCGCCGGTTCCGGGTGAGCCGGAAGAGGTCTCCTTCTCCACCCCGGTCAGCCGGGCCGGCTACGCCGAAATCGTCGAAAGGACCAAGGGCTACATCGAGGCCGGCGACATCTTCCAGGCCGTGGTGGCGCACCGCTTCCGGGCGGCGTTCAGGCGCGACCCCTTCGCCCTCTATCGCTCCCTTCGCCGGACCAACCCCTCGCCCTTCCTGTTCTATCTGGAGTTCGGCGACTTCCAGCTGGTCGGGTCGAGCCCAGAGATCCTGGTGCGCCTGCGCGACGGCAAGGTCACCATCCGGCCGATCGCCGGGACCCGGCCGCGCGGCGAGACGCCCGAACAGGACCTGGCGCTCGAGCAGGAACTGCTGGCTGATCCCAAGGAGCGCGCCGAGCACCTGATGCTGCTGGATCTGGGCCGCAATGATGTGGGGCGCGTCTCCCGCCTGCGCGAGCCTGGCCGCAACGAACCGGCCACGGTTCGCAAAGGGCCGTCGGTGCGGGTCACCGAGAGCTTCGTGATCGAGCGCTACAGCCACGTCATGCACATCGTCTCCAACGTCGAGGGGGACGCACCCGAGGGGCTGGACCCGGTAGACGTGCTGATGGCCGCCCTGCCCGCCGGGACCGTCTCGGGTGCGCCCAAGGTGCGGGCCATGGAGATCATCGACGAGCTGGAGATCGAAAAGCGCGGCGTCGGCTATGCCGGCGCGGTCGGCTACTTCGGCGCCGACGGATCGGTCGATACCTGCATCGTGCTGCGCACCGGCCTGATCAAGGACGGCATGCTCTACGTCCAGGCCGGCGGCGGCATCGTCGCCGACAGCACCCCGGACGCCGAGTACGACGAGACCATCCACAAGTCGAACGCCCTGAGACGCGCGGCCTCCGAGGCCTGGCGGTTCGGTTAGTTCGGCTCGCTGCCCGCCGGCGCGATCTCGGTCGGCTCGTCCATCACTAGGCTGCTGGTGGTGACAGGCGGGGCCATGATCATGGCGGTGGCGAAGGCCAGCGCCGACAGGGCCGCGAAGGCGGCCGCGGCCATGACGCCCCACAGGTTCTCGCGCACGACCGGCGGCTTGAGCAGGCCTCGGGCGTAGGCGAGCGCTTCGGGATCGAGGGCGGAATCGGACGCGGCCATGAGGTGAGGATGGCCTGCGTCGGGCTCACCCTCAATCCGTCATCGTCGGACTTGTTCCGACGAACCATGAACACGGCGATCCGCCAGGCTTCCCCAGTTCCCCGCCGAGCCACATTCCGATCCTCAGTGCGCATGGGTCGTCGGAACAAGTCCGACGATGACGGTGGATTGGGGCCGCGTCGACGATTGGGGCGATGACGGATCGGCGGAAAGCCCCTAGAACGCTCAGGCCATGATCCTCGTCATCGATAACTACGACAGCTTTACCTACAACCTTGTTCACTACCTGAACGAGCTGGGGGCGGAGACCGTCGTGCATCGCAACGACGCCCTGACCGTCCAGGAGGCCCTCGGCCTGCATCCCGAAGCGGTTCTGCTGTCGCCCGGGCCCTGCGCCCCGGACCAGGCGGGGATCTGCCTGCCGCTGCTGCGCGGCGCGCCGGAAGACCTTGCCATCCTGGGCGTGTGCCTCGGCCACCAGGCCATCGGTCAGGCCTACGGCGGCGATGTGGTCCGGGCCAAGTCGATCATGCACGGCAAGACCAGCCAGATTCATCACGCCGACAAGGGCCTGTTCAAGGGCCTGCCCAACCCGTTCACCGCCACCCGCTATCATAGCCTGGCCGTCGACCGCGCCACCCTGCCGGACGACCTGGAGGTCACCGCCTGGACCGAGGACGGCGAGATCATGGGCTTTCAGCACAGGACCCGGCCGGTGTTCGGCGTACAGTTCCACCCCGAGTCCATCGCCACCGAGGGCGGCCACCAGCTGCTCGACAACTTCCTCGACCTGGCCGGCGTCAAGCGCCTGACGGCCGTCTGAACCGATGAGCGACGCCTTCAAGCCGCTGCTGGGCCGTCTCGCCGACGGCGCCACCCTCTCGGAGGACGACGCCGAGGCCTTCTTCAGCGCCTGTCTGCGCGGCGAGCCGACCCCGGCCCAGGTCGCCGCCGCCGTCACCGCCATCCGCCTGCGCGGCGAAACGGTCGGCGAGATCACCGCCTGCGCCCGGGCCATGCGCCGCGCCGCCGTGCACCTGGACCTGCCCTACGAGACCATCGATGTCTGCGGCACCGGCGGCGACGGCCTGCACACGCTGAACATCTCCACGGCGACGGCCTTCGTGGTCGCCGGCGGGGGCCTGAAGGTCGCCAAGCACGGCAACCGGGCCATCACCAGCAAGTCCGGCACCGCCGACGTGCTGGCCGCCCTGGGCGTCAACATCGACCCCGGTCTCGAGACGCAGCGCCGGGCGCTGGACGAGGCGAATATCTGCTTCCTCTTCGCCCAGGCCCATCACGGGGCCATGCGTCACGTGTCGCCGATCCGCCAGGAGCTTGGCTTCAGAACCATCTTCAACCTGTTGGGGCCGTTGACCAATCCGGCCGGCGCTCGCCGTCAGGTGATGGGCGTTCCCGCTCCACGATACGTCGAGCCGATCTGCCAGGCGCTGGGCGCCCTCGGCGCGGTCCGGGCCTGGTCGGTACACGGCCAGGGCATGGACGAACTGACCACCACTGGCGAGACCGAAGTCGCCGAATGGCGCGAAGGGGTCGGCATGCGGCGGTTCATAATCACGCCGGAAGCTGTTGGATTATCTCGTGCTTCCCTGGCTGACCTCACCGGCGGCGCTCCCGACTACAACGCCGGTGCTCTACGCCGGTTGCTGGAGGGGCAGACCGGCGCCTATCGCGATATCGTGCTGCTGAACGCCGCGGCTGCCTTCCTGGTCGGCGAGGCGGTCGAAACCCTGCGCGAGGGCGTCGAGCTGGCGGGCGCCGTGGTCGACGACGGACGGGCGCTGACGGCGCTGGACCAGCTGATCGCCATCACGAACGCCGCATGACCGACATCCTCGCGAAGATCGCCACCTACAAGCGCGAGGAGGTCGCCGCGCGGCAAGCCGTGCGACCCCGGTCCTCCGTCGAAGCGGACGCTTGGGTGGCCGAGACGCCCCGAGGCTTCCGCGCCGCGCTGGAGCGCAACCACGCGCCCGGCCGACTGGCCCTGATCGCCGAGATCAAGAAGGCCTCGCCGTCCAAGGGGATCATCCGCGAGGACTTCGACCCGCCGGCCCTGGCCAGGGCCTATGAGCGTGGCGGCGCCGCCTGCCTGTCGGTGCTGACCGACGGCCCCAGCTTCATGGGCGCCGACAGCTATCTGGAGGCCGCGCGAAACGCGACCGCCCTGCCCTGCATCCGCAAGGACTTCCTCGTCGACCCCTGGCAGGTGGCCGAGTCGCGGGCTCTGGGCGCCGACGCCATCCTGGTCATCCTGGCGATGATCGACGACGCCCTGGCCGCAGCTCTGATGAGCGAAGCCGCCCGGTTCGGCATGGACGCCCTGGTCGAGGTGCATGACGAGGCCGAGATGGAGCGCGCCGGGGCGCTGGGCGCGACGCTGGTCGGCGTCAACAACCGCGACCTGAAGACCTTCACCGTCGATCTGGCCATCACCGAACGACTCGCCGCCCGCGCGCCGAAAGACGCGCTGCTGGTCACCGAGAGCGGCCTGTTCACCGCCGCCGACGCGGCGCGGCTGGAGGCTTCAGGTGCAAGGGCCATGCTGGTCGGCGAGAGCCTGATGCGGCAGGCGGACGTCGAGGCGGCGACGAGAGCGCTGCTGGCGTGACGGCCCCTTTCGGCGGCCGATGCGCCCCGGTGCGCGAAGTTGCAGGACCACCTCAGGACCCGATACCCTCCGACCATGCAAGGTGATGCCGTGGTCGAACTCTACCAGGCGCTGGCGAGCGCCGGCGTAGACATCTGGATTGACGGCGGCTGGGCGGTGGACGCGCTGGTCGGTCGTCAAACCCGCGCGCACGATGATCTCGACATCGCGGTAGACGCCAGGCATGCTGGCGCGCTGCGGGCGATTCTGGCTGAACGCGACTACGTCGAGTCGCCATCACGCGAATCGACCCGGTGGAACTTCGTCCTTGCCGACCCAGGCGGGCGCAGGATCGACGTTCACGTCGTCGAGCTTGACCAGGAGCTGGGCGTTCACGGCGATCCGCTGGACGGAATCGCCTACCCGGCCGGCGCCCTGACCGGCCGGGGCCGCATCGGGAGCCTGCCAGTGAACTGCGTCCGCGCAGACATCCTGCTGCTGTTCAAGACAGGCTACTCGCCGCGAGCCGTCGATCGTCACGACGTCGCCGCCCTTTGCGCCCTGCTGGGCACGCCGGTTCCGGACACACACCTGCTGATCCCGGACGAATAACCCGCCTCGGCGCGTTCAGGGCGGGCTCAGGACGTCGGCAAGCAGCATCCATGACCCCGGCCCGCCTGATTCAACCGGAACTACCGTTAACTTGACAGAAACTAAGAACACCTAGAGAACATCTCGTGAAGTTGGCGGTTTGTTCCGCGACAGATTCGGCAGCGAGGCCCCGGGATGCTCACCCGCAAGCAGCACGAACTCCTGATGTTCATCCATGAGCGGATCAAGGAGTCCGGCGTGTCTCCCTCGTTCGACGAGATGAAGGAAGCGCTGGACCTGGCCTCCAAGTCGGGCATCCACCGGCTGATTACGGCGCTCGAGGAGCGCGGCTTTCTGCGCCGCCTGCCGCACCGGGCCCGGGCGCTGGAGGTCACCAAGCTGCCGCAGCAGGCCACGACCGCCGCGCCGGCCGGCGGGCGCCAGTCCTTCAAACCCCAGGTGATCAAGGGCGACGGCCGAGGCCCCGCCTCCGCGCCGCCGATCGCCAACGACGTCCGTGAGGTCCCGCTGCTGGGCCGCATCGCCGCCGGCTCGCCGATCGAGGCGCTGCAGGTCGAACGCGATCGCATGCTGGTCTCCGAGAGCATGCTCGGCGCCGGCGAACACTACGTGCTCGAGGTGCAGGGCGACTCGATGATCGACGCCGGCATCCTGGACGGCGACTTCGTGCTGATCCGCAAGACCGACACCGCCCACAGCGGCGAGATCGTCGTGGCCCTGGTCGAGGGCGAGGAAGCCACCCTCAAGCGCCTGCGCAAGAAGGGCGTCAGCATCGCGCTGGAAGCGGCCAACCCGAAGTACCCGACCCGCGTCTATGGCCCCGACCAGATCGAGGTCCAGGGCAAGCTGGTCGGCCTGATCCGCAAGTATCACTAGGCTTCAGGGACATCTGAGTTCGGAAGGGGCGCGGCGCAGGTCGCGCCCTTTTTCGTTGTAAGGCATTGCGTCCTTCGACGCGGCGCTTCGCGCCTGCTCAGGATGACGTGATTTTTCGACGTCATGGTGAGTAGCGATCGCAGACCGCGTGTCGAACCCCGCACGGCGCGACATCCCTCACCGCGTCCACGGCCTGTCGCCGCGCAGGTCATTGGCCCAGACCACCGCCCAGCCCTCCCCGCGCCGCCAGAGCTCCGCAGAACCGCCGCGCGCGAAGTCATCGGCGGCCAGCAGGAAGCTCTCCTCGCAGCCCAGGCCGGCGTAACCGGACCGCAGCACCACAAGCCGGCCCGGCGCGCACAGCTCGGCCAGCCCGGCGGGGCGCGGCGGCTTGCGGCCGGCCCAGACGGCGATTGCATCGTCGCCGGTGGGCACGCAGGCAAAGCGGTCGCAGGCGAAACGGGCGTCGCGCACGGCCTCGGCGTCCTCATCGACCGCCAGGCCGCGCCGGCGAGCCCAGAGGTCGGCGGCGAAGCGGCGGGCCTCGGGCCGCAGCAGGATGGCCTCGCCGCCATCGCGGATCGCCACCGCCGCGCCGTCGGCGGCGATCCAGACATCGGGCGCCGCCGGGCGGGGCCACAGTAGCACGGCAGCGGCCAGCGGCGCGCCCAGCCAGCGCAGCGGTCCCTTCCACAGACAGAGCAGCATCACGCCCAGAAAGGCGATGGGCAGGGCCGCGCCCGGCGCGCTGGCGACGGTGACCAGGGCGCCCGGCCGGCTCGCCGTCGCCTGCCCCACGCCGACCATGGCCTCGATCCCCCAGCTGGCCACCGCCAGGAAGGGCCCGCCCAGCCCCAGCGGCTCCAGCACCGCGCCGATGGCGAGGAAGGGCATGATGACGAAGCTCGACAGCGGCGCGACCAGCAGGTTGGCGATCAGGCCGTAGCTGGCCACGCGGTTGAAGTGGTGCATGGCGAAGGGCCCGGTCGCCAGCCCGGCCACGAAGCTGGCGGCGATGGCGGCGCCCAGCCAGACGGCGGCGGCCTGGGGCGCGCGGATCCACCAGGGGATGTCGATCTCCTTCACCACCCGGGGCCAGGCCTCGGCCAGCGCGACCAGCGCCGCCGTCGCCGCGAACGACATCTGGAACCCCGGCGCGCAGGCCGCTTCCGGCTGGGCGGCGAGAATGACCAGAGCGGCGATCGCCAGGGTGCGCAGGCTGATGGCCTGGCGGTCGACGAGGATGGCCAGGAAGGCCGCCGCGGCCGTGACCGCCGCCCGCTCGGCCGGAGGCGGCGCGCCGGAGATGACCAGATAGCCGCCGACCGCGACCAATCCGGCCATGGCCGCGACCTTCTTGCCGCTGACCCGCAAGGCCAGCCAGGGCCAGACGGCGACCAGCAGGCGCACGCCGGCGAACACGAAGCCGCCGACAATGGCCATGTGCAGCCCGCTGATCGACAGGATGTGAGCGAGGCCGGACGCGCGCATCGCCTCGGTCTGCTCCGGCGGGATCCAGGCCTCATGACCGGTGACCATGGCCGCCCCGATGCCGCCGCTGGCCGGGCCCATCTGCGCGACGATCTGTTCGGCCAGGCACCAGCGCACCGCGTTGACGGCCATGACGAGTCTCAGACGCAAAGGCGCCCTCGGCAGGGCAGCCTCCGAGGCCTCCCCCAGCGTGAAGCCGACTCCGCCGACGCGATTGAACCAGGCGTCGCGGGCGAAGTCATAGGCGCCGGGACTGGCCGGGGCCGGCGGCGGCCCGATCATCGCGCGGAGCCGAATCGCGGTTCCCGGCGCCACGGGGGGCTGGTCTCGCAACGTGACCCGCACCCGGACCGGCGTCGCGTCCGAGGCCAGGCCCTGGATGGCTGTCGGCGCGATCAGCAGGCGCAGGCCCGAGGCGCCGGGACTGGCGACATCGACGACCCAGCCCTCGACGATTCGCGCCCGCTGCTCGACCGGCGCGACCGGCGCGGCGACCTGCAGCGTCCGGATACGTCCTGACAGAAAACCGGCCGCGGTGAAGGCCAGCAGCGCCGCGACCACCAGTACGCCCGCCCGGCCCAGGCGCCTTGCCGCGGCCACCGCCGCCACGGCGGCCAGCATCAGCCCCGCCGCCACAGGCGTGGCGGGCTCGACCTTCAGCGTCATGTAGCCAGCGCATCCGAGGCCAAAAGCCACCGGCGCCCACAGCGTCCAGCGATCAACCTGGTCGGCGATCTCGGTGCGCAGAACGGCGAGGCGGTGCGCGGCCCGGCGACCCATGCTAAGAGCCGCCGCCTCATCCCCCGGCCCCATCGAGATGTCCGACTCAAAGCCCGTCGTCACCCGTATCGCTCCCTCGCCCACCGGTTCGATGCACATCGGCACCGCGCGAACGGCGCTGTTCAACTACCTTTACGCGAAACACTGCGGGGGACAATTCCTGCTGCGCATCGAGGACACCGATCGCGAGCGGTCCACCGAATCCGCGGTGCAGGTGATCTTCGACGGCCTTGCCTGGCTCGGCCTGCCCTTCGACGGCGAGCCGGTGTTCCAGTTCGCGCGCGCGGAGCGTCACCGTGAGGTGGTCCTGCAGCTTCTGGCGGCCGGCAAGGCCTACCGGTGCTGGCTGTCCGGCGACGCCCTGACCGACGCCCGCGACAAGGCCAAGGCGGCCGGGCACGCCCTGCGCTCGCCCTGGCGCGACCGCGAGCCTCGTCCCGAGGATCTGTCAAAGCCGCACGCCATCCGTTTCCGCGGGCCGCTGAACGGCGACACCGTGGTCAGGGACCTAGTCCAGGGCGAGGTCACCTTCCGCAACCGCGATCTGGACGATCTGGTCCTGCTGCGTGGCGACGGCGCGCCGACCTACAACCTTGCCGTGGTGGTCGACGACCACGACATGGGCGTCACCCACATCATCCGGGGCGACGACCACCTCAACAACGCCGCCCGCCAGACCCTGATCTACCAGGCGATGGACTGGGAGGTCCCGGCCCTGGCCCATATCCCGCTGATCCACGGCGAGGACGGCGCCAAGCTGAGCAAGCGCCACGGCGCCACGGCGGTGACCGACTTCGCCACGCTCGGCTACCTGCCCGAGGCCATGCGCAACTACCTGGCGCGCCTGGGCTGGAGCCACGGCGACGACGAGCTGTTCAGCGACGCGGACGCCATCGCCTGGTTCGACATCGCGCACGCCAACAAGGGCGCCGCCCAGCTGGACTGGGCCAAGCTGGCCCACGTCAACGCCCACTACATCCGCCTCGCCGATGATTCGCGGCTCACCGCTCTGGTCGCCGACGTGTTCGCGGGCCGGGGGGAGCCGCTCGACGACGCCCGACGGACCCAGGCGCTTCGCACCATCCCCCTGGTCAAGGAACGGGCGAAGACCATCGTCGAACTGGCCGACCAGCTGGTTTTCGTGTTTCAGGCGAGGCCGATAGCGCTGTCGGAGAAGGCGCTGGGCCTGTTGACCGACGAGACCCGCGACCGCCTTCGGCGTCTGTCCGATCAACTTGCCGCGACCAATGACTGGAGCGCCGAGGGCCTGGAAACGCTGCTGAAGGCCTTTGCCGAGACCGAAAGTGTCGGATTCGGCAAGTTCGGGCCTGCCTTGCGCGCGATTCTGACCGGCGGGAGCGCATCGCCTGACCTGCATCGCACGCTTGCGTCGCTTGGTCGCGATGAGGCGATGGCGCGCCTTAACGATGCGCTTTCACCGCTCGCGTAAGACGCTATAACCACGTCCAAACGCCCGTTTGGGCGATCTGTGTGTTTCTCACGAAAAGGGATCAGGCATGACCGACAAGGCGGTGCTCACGATCGGCGAAAAGACCTTCGACCTTCCGATCCTCAAGGGGTCAACGGGGCCGGACGTCGTCGACGTGCGCAAGTGGTACGCGGACTCCGACACCTTCACCTTCGACCCGGGGTTCACCTCCACCGCCTCGTGCGAGAGCAAGATCACCTTCATCGACGGCGATGCCGGCGTGCTGCTGCATCGCGGCTATCCGATCGACCAGCTGGCCGAAAAGTCGAGCTTCCTGGAGGTCTGCTACCTGCTGCTGCACGGCGAGCTGCCGACGGCGGCCGAGTTCAGCACGTTCGACCACAACATCACCTACCACACGATGTTGCACGCCCAGTTCGACCGCTTCTTCGAGGGCTTCCGCCGCGACGCCCACCCGATGGCGGTGATGACCGGCGCGGTCGGCGCCCTGTCGGCCTTCTATTCGGACAGCATCAACGTCGATGACGCCCGCGAGCGCGAAATCAGCGCTCATCGCCTGATCGCCAAGATGCCGACCATCGCGGCCCGCGCCTTCAAGTACACGGTCGGCCAGCCGTTCGTGTCGCCGCGCAACGACCTCTCCTACTCCGAGAACTTCCTGCGCATGTGCTTCGCCGTTCCGGCCGAGGACTGGAAGCCTAATCCGGTGCTGACCCGGGCCATGGACCGGATCTTCATCCTGCACGCCGACCACGAGCAGAACGCCTCGACCTCGACGGTGCGCCTGGCCGGTTCCTCGGGCGCCCACCCCTTCGCCTGTATCGCGGCCGGCATCGCCTGCCTGTGGGGCCCCTCGCACGGTGGCGCCAACCAGGAAGCCCTGGAGATGCTCGAGCAGATCGGGACGGTCGACAAGATCCCCGAGTTCATCGAGGGCGTTAAGGCGCGCAAGTACAAGTTGATGGGCTTTGGCCACCGCGTGTACAAGAACTTCGACCCCCGGGCGAAGGTGATGCAGAAGACCTGCCACGAGGTGCTGGGCGAGCTGGGCATCAACGACCCGCTGCTCGAGGTCGCGATGGAGCTGGAGAAGATCGCGCTGAGCGATCCGTTCTTCATCGAGCGCAAGCTGTACCCGAACATCGACTTCTATTCGGGCATCACCCTGCGGGCGATGGGCTTCCCGACCAACATGTTCACCGTTCTGTTCGCCCTCGCCCGCACCGTTGGCTGGATCAGCCAGTGGAAGGAAATGTTCGAGGATCCCGCGCGCAAGATCGGCCGCCCGCGCCAGCTCTACACCGGCGCCACCGAGCGCGATTACACGCCGATCGACATGCGCGGCTGACGCGCCGGGGATATGGACTTCAGTCCGTGCCCCCTGCCGCTTGAAGCTGATCGGGACACGCACTGAAGTGCATGTCCCCGAATAGGCCCCGGAGCGATCCGGGGCCTTCTTCATGCCTTCGGGGACAGGTTAAGGCGTCCCCGCAGGGACACCTCCGACATCCGAGCGCTAAACCGCCTGTCCGGCCGCCCAGCCACTGGACCAGGCCCACTGGAAGTTATAGCCGCCCAGCCAGCCGGTGACGTCGACGACCTCGCCGATGAAATAGAGGCCGGGGACAGCTTCGGCCTGCATCGTCGTGGAGCTGAGGTCGCGGGTGTCGACGCCGCCCATGGTAACCTCGGCGGTGCGGTAGCCTTCCGATCCGACCGGCTTCATCGTCCACTGGTTCACGGCCGTGTCGATGGCGCGCAGCACCTTGTCGGGCGTGTCGGCGAGGTTGCCGCGCGCGCCGGCCTCCTCGCACAGCAGGCGAGCCAGGCCGATCGGCAGGACGCCGGTCAGGGCGTTGTGCGCCGACTGGCGTGGGCTGACCAGCTTGGCCGCCTTGAGGATGTCGAAGATGTCGGCGCCCGGGGCCATGGCGACCGTGATCGGCTGCCCCTCGCGCCAGTAGGACGAGATCTGCAAGATCGCCGGTCCCGACAGCCCGCGATGAGTAAACAGCATGGCCTCGCTGAACCTTGTCTTGCCGCACGAGACCACGGCGTCGACCGAGACCCCGGCCAGAGGCTTGATCCGCTCCAGCGCCCCGATCTCGAAGGTCAGCGGCACCAGCGCCGGCCGGGTCTCGGTCATCCGGACGCCGAACTGGCGGGCGATGTCGTAGCCCCAGCCTGTGGCGCCCATCTTCGGGATCGACTTGCCGCCGCTGGCCACGACCAGTGCGGCGGGGCGCACCACCGCGCCGTCGGACAGGGCGACCTCGAAACCGTCATCGGTCTTGCCCACCCGGTCCACCGCTACGCCGAGCCGCAGCTCGACGCCCGCGTCGGCCATCTCGCCGGTCAGCATGGCGATGATCTCGCGGGCCGAGCCGTCGCAGAACAGCTGGCCCAGGGTCTTTTCGTGCCAGGCGATGCCGTGCTCATCGACCATGGCGATGAAGTGGTGCTGCGTGTAGCGCTTCAGCGCCGAGATGCAGAAGCGCGGGTTCTGGGACAGGAAGGCCTGCGGCCGGACGTCCAGGTTGGTGAAGTTGCAGCGGCCGCCGCCGGAGATGCGGATCTTCTCGCCCGGCGCCTTGGCGTGGTCGATGATCAGGACCTTGCGGCCGCGCCGCCCGGCCTGGATGGCGCACATCATGCCGGCCGCGCCGGCCCCGACGATCAGGACATCAAAATCGGTCAAGTCAGTCCACGCACCGGCCGGCCGTCGCCTTGCCGTCGATGACCTCGGTCGAACAGCCGCAGACGTCGTTGTCGGCTTCGCAGACGCCGATGGCCCTGGCGCCGGGCTCCGGCATCTCGTCCTCGATAACACAGCGGCCGGAGCACTGCTCATTGTCGGTGCAGGTCTTGCCGGCGTCGGCATAGTCGAAAATGCAGGCCGGCTTCCGCATGCGACAGATCGGCTTCACCTTGCCACCGTTGGCGGTGCAGGCGGCGACGTCGACCGCCGGTCCGGTCGAGAGCCCCCCGCCCATCGGCGCGCAGGCCGCCAGGGCCAGCAGGATCAGGGTGGCGAAGGCTGTGCGCATGTCAGGACTCCTGGACGGTCGTCGCGGATCGCTCGGCCAGCAGCTTGAGGATCGTATCGGCCGCGGCCTCGGACGGGTCAGGGCCGCCACGGCCCATCTTCGCCAGCGCCTCGTTCTGCGCCTGCGTCTGCCGGGCGCGCAAGGCCGGATCGTCAAGGCGCTCCGCGACGGCGGCGGCCAGACGCTCGCCGGTGCACCGGTCCTGGACGAACTCGGGGGCGACGAAGGCTTTCGCGGCGATGTTGAACAGGGTGATCCACGGCGACTTGAACACAAGGGTCAGGATCCTGTGGGTCATGGCGCCGAGGCGGTAGCCCACGACCATCGGCGCGCCGGCCAGGGCCAGTTCGGTAGTCACCGTGCCGCTGCAGGCCAGGGCCACCGTTGCGGCCACGAAGGCGTCGTCCTTCAGCTGCTCGTCGGTGATGACATGCGCGCGATGGGACCAGCCGGCCACCTGGGCGGCGACCGTTTCGGCGACCGTGTTCGCGGCCGGAATGACGATGTGCAGGCCGGGGCGCTGGTCCTTCAGCCGCCTAACCGCATCCTCGAAAGCGGGCAGGACCAGCCGGATCTCGGCCGGACGACTGCCGGGCAGGACCAGCAGGATGTCATCGTCGCCCGCCGCGCCGATGGCCGCGCGCAGCCGGGCCGGGTCGGCCTTGCTGAAGTCCTTGGCCAGGGCCGGGTTGCCGACGAAGGTGGTCGTCAGGCCTTCCGCCTCGAACCAGGGGGCGTCGAAGCTGTGGATCGACAACAGATGATCGACCGACGCCGCCAGGGTCTTCGCCCGGCCGGGCCGCGTGGCCCAGACCTGTGGTCCCACGTACTTGACCAGTGGCAGCCTCGGGAACGCCTTGCGCAGCGCGTGCGCGACGCGGAGTGTGAAGCCCCAGCTGTCGATCAGCACGGCGACATCCGGCCTCTCACGCACGGCCAGCGCCGCCGTCTCGGCCACCCGGCGCCGAATGCGGGGATAGGCCGGAATGGCCTCGAAGATGCCGAGGATCGACAGGTCCGCGATGTCGAAGGGGCTCTGGACGCCTTCGGCGGCCATACGGGAGCCTCCGACGCCCACGAACCGGACCTCGTCACCCAGTCGCGCCTTCAGCGCCCGGGCCAGCCCGGCGCCGAGGCTGTCACCCGATGCTTCGGCCGCCACCAGCATGACCGTCAGGGGGTGGGTCATTCGTCGCGCGGCTCCACGCCCAGGATGAACAGACCCATCGCGTCGGCCTCGGCGACCGTCTGCTCGCGATCCACGACCAGAAGGCGCCCCGCCTCCCCGACGATGCCGGCCAGCCCGGCGCGCGCCGCGCCCCGGACGGTGGCCACGCCGATGGTCGGCAGGTCGACCCGAACCTCCTGGATGGGCTTGGGCGCCTTGGCCAGCACGCCACGCGGGCTTTCAGGGCGCCCACGAACGGCCTCGGGCAGTTCGTGGACGCGATGCAGCATGCGGTCGGTCCCCTCCTGTGCCTCGACGGCCAGCACCAGGCCTTCGCACACCACCGCGCCCTGCCCGATGTCCAGCCGGCCGATGGCGCGGGCGACTGTCAGAGCGCGCTCGATGTCGTCCCGGTGCTCCGCCGACGGCTTGTGCCGCCCCAGCAGACCCAGCGACAGGGTCAGGCTGCCGGCCGCCTCGTGCGCGCCCTCGATCTCGAACCCTTCCTTGCCAAACTCCTCCAGGACCCGGCGGAGCATGGCGTCATCGCCCTGGCGCGCCGCGGCGATGACGCCCGGCAGTGCGACCATGCCACGCATGTCGGGCTTGAGCTTGCCGAAGTCGGGACGGGCGACGTTCCCGGCGAAACAGACCGTCTCGCAGCCTTCGCGACGCAGGGCCTTGAAGCATTTGCCCAGCTCGGCCAGCCCGATCTCCTCGGACGGATGGTCCGCCGTGCCGTCGTCGGCGAATCCGCGCAGCCGGATCACGAAATAGGGCCGGCCGGCCGCCCGGCAGCGCTCGGCGATCTCGGCGGGCAGGCCGCCGCCGCCGGCGATGAGCCCCAGCTTGCGCACCGTCACATCTCGCGATGCGGCAGGCACAGCGGCCGCGTGGCGTCGACGCGGATGAACTCGAGGATCTCGACGATCTCCGGGATATGGGCATAGCCCTCGGCCACGTCGTCCAACCGCTCCTGGAACGTGCCCTCATCGGCGAACAGCAGCCGGTAGGCGGCGCGCAGAACGGCGATCTGCTCGCGCGTGAAACCGCGCCGCTTCAGACCGATCAGGTTCAACCCCTCGAGGTGGGCGTGATTGCCCCACACCGAGCCATAGGGGATGACGTCCTTGGTCACGATGCCGCCGCCGCCGACGAAGGCGTAACGCCCGATGCGGGTGAACTGGTGGATCGCCGCCAGGCCGCCCAGGAACACGAAGTCGCTCACCGAGACATGACCGCCGACCGCGACGCTGGGGGCCATCGTGACCTTGTCGCCGATGATGCAGTCGTGACCGATGTGGGTGCTGACCATAAACAGTCCGTCGTCGCCGACCGTTGTAACGCCGCGACCGCCCGCCGTGCCGGCGTGAACCGTCACATGCTCGCGGAAGACATTGCGCGCGCCGATGATGACCCGGGTGGGCTCGCCCCGGTGGGCGCTGTGCTGTGGCGCGCCGCCAAGGCAGGCGAACGGGTGCAGGACACAGTCCTCACCAACCTCGGTGACCCCCTCGACGATGGCGTGGGACAGCAGCCTGACGCCCCTGGCGAGAGTCACGTCCGGTCCGACCATGCAGAACGGGCCGATCTCGACGCTGTCGTCCAGCCTGGCCTTCGGATCGACGATGGCGGTGGGATGGATGCGGGCCACTAGGTGTTGTCGCCCTTCATCGCCGCGAACTCGCACTCGGCGGCGAGTTTGTCGTTGACGAAAGCCTTGCCGGCAAACTTGAAAACGTCGCCGCGGGCGCGGGTCACCACCACCGGCATCCGCAGGTTGTCGCCCGGCCGCACCGGACGGCGGAAACGGGCGCCGTCGACGGACATAAAGAAGATCGCCGTCTTCGTGATGTCCACGTCGAGGGTCTTGGACATCATCAGCGCGCCGGTCTGGGCGATCGCCTCGACGATCATCACACCAGGCATCACCGGATTGCCCGGAAAATGTCCCTGGAAGTAGGGCTCGTTGAAGGTGACGTGCTTGATACCGACGATCGAGGTATTGGCAATGTAGTCCTCGGCGCGGTCGACCATCAGGAACGGATAGCGATGCGGCAGGCGCTGCAGGATTTCGTCAAAGGGGATGGCGACGCCGGTCGCGGCTTCCTCGGTCATGCCTTGTCTTCCTTGGTCGGACGGGTGCTCTTGGCCAGCCATGCGGTCTGTCGCAGCCAGGCCTTCATCGGTTGGGCGGGAAATCCGCCCCAGGTTTCACCGGCCGGTACATGCCGGAAGACGCCGGAGCCGGCTCCGAGGCGGGCGCCGGCGCCGATGTCGACGTGATCGGCGATGCCGACCCGGCCACCCATGGACACGCCGTCGCCGACGGTGACGGTGCCGGACAGGCCGGAGTAGGCCGCCATCACGCAGTTGCGGCCGAGGCGGGCGTTGTGTCCAATGTGGGTCAGATTGTCGAGCTTGCTGTTCTCTCCGACAACGGTGTCCTCCCAGGCGCCGCGGTCGATGCAGGAGTTGGCGCCGAGCGTCACGCCATCCTGCAGGATCACGCGGCCCAGCTGGGGCACGTCGACAACGCCGGCCTCCCCGCCGGTAGCTCCGAACCCGGCCTCTCCGACCCGCGAGCCGGCGTAGATCTGGACCCGGTCGCCGACCAGGGCGAACAGCACGCTGGCGTTTGCGCCGATGATGCAGTCGCGGCCGATGGAGACGCCCGGACCAATGACAACGTTCGGATCGAGACGGGTCCCCCGGCCGATCCGGGCGTCCGGTCCGATCACCACGCCCGGTGCGATCTGAACTTCGTCCTCGATCACGGCGGTCGGGTGAATCGCGGGCGCGCCGGGCTCATAGCCACGGGGAAAGTGCAGCAGGCCGGCGGCGGCCGACCAGGCGGCGTGCGGCCGCCTGGCGACGACGGCGAGGCATCCCGCCGGAACGTCGCTGACGAAGGGCTCGGCCACCAGTACCGCGCCGGCGCGGGTCTCCCGCAGGGCCGGAAGATATTTGCGGTCACCCAGGAAGGCGATGTCGCCGAGTCCGGCGCGGTCGAGCGGCGCGGCGGCGCTCACGAATAGATCGGCCCGCTGTCCGGGCGCGACCTCTCCGCCCACGGCGGCGATGAGGTCGGCCAGCGGAAGCGGGCCTCTGTTCAGATAGAACCGCGGGTCAGGCATGACGTCCTCGCACGGACCCGCGATATCCCGAGTCGCCGGGTCAGGGCTTGGGCTTCGGCGCCGCAGCAGCGGCGACCGGAGCGGCCGGAGCCGCGGCCGGTGCGTCCAGACGTTCGCGGTTGAAGGCCAGGGTCTTGATCTTGGCGTTCAGGCCCGTGACCACCTGGTCGGTGATGTCCATCTGCGGATTGCCGGTGACGACAGCTCCGGTGAGCAGCACCGAGCAACCACGCGCCTGGTAGGTGGCGATGACCACCGGGCTCATTTCCTGCTCGATACGGTCCAGGGCCTTGCCGCGGGTGGCCTGCAGCTCGCGCTGGCGCAGGTCCAGCTTGCGGGCCAGGGCGTTGCGGCGGATCGTCAGTTGCGAGGCCCGCTGCTCGGTCGCGTCCTGGGTCATGGTCGCGCGAGCGCGGTCAAAGCCCTGGATGTCGGTTGAAAGGGCCTTCTCGTCGTTGGTGAGCTCGACCTCGACTTCCTTGGCGATGACGTTGATCCGGGCGGCGACGGCCTTGCCGACGTCCGACGACGCCAGGGCGCGGTCGAAGTTGTAGAAGCAGACGCCCGGCACCGCGGCGCCATGACGGATCGGCGCGGGCGCCGCAGCAGCGGCGGCGGGCGCCGTCTGGGCCGAGGCCGAGGACGCGAAAACGGCGAAGGCGGTCGCAAAGGCGCCCGCGACCGCGATGGTCTTCTTGAAAGTCATGAGAGTCCTAGAACCTTGTGGAGGTTGAGAAGCGGAACGTTTCCGTCTTGTCGTAGTCTTCTTTGGCCAGAATTTGGCTGAAGTCGAAACGAATCGGTCCCATCGGCGACCGCCAGAAGACCGAAAGGCCCGCGGAGGCCCGCAGGCTCAGGTCGTCGCGGACGCAGAGCTCGGTCCCGGTTCCGCAGGTGGCGGCGATCCCGCCGTTGACATCGACCTTGTCGACATCGTCCAGCATCCCCACCGTACCGAAGTCGGTGAACAGCGCAGCCTTGATGCCGTACTGTTCCGGAAGGAAGGTCGGAACGGTCAGTTCAACGGTGCCGATCGCGTAGGCCTTGCCGCCCAGGGCGTCTTCACGGTCCGTCTCGCGAGGACCGATGCCGGCGACCTCGAAGCCGCGGAAGCTGTTGCCGCCCTTGTAGAACCGGTCGTTGATGCGAACGCTGTCGCCGCCCCAGCCGTCGATATAGCCGGCGGTGCCGCTGACGCTGAGGACAAAGTCCTTATTGAAGCCATGGTACCAGCCGCCCGAGAACTCGGTCCGCAGGTAGTTCACGTCGCCGCCGACGCCGGCCAGATCCTGGCTCAGGTCGACGAAGAAGCCGCGGGTGGGCTTGACCGCATCATTGCGGCGGTCGACGCGGATTCCGAAGCCGACCAACGAGGTGACGTAGGCGCCGCGCTGCGAGCAGAGGGCGGGCGACAGGACCAGCGCGCCGGGATCGCAGAGGTAATCGTCGATGATCACCTCATCCGACCGCAGTGTGTAACGCAGCGACATCGAGGCGTTCTGGGTCAGCGGGAAGCCCAGTCGCACGCCGCCGCCGAGCGAAGCGGTGTCGAACGAGGTCTGGCTGCTGAAGTTGTAGCGGTACGAGTACAGATCGAGCCCGGCGCGCAGGTCACGCCCCAGGAAGCGCGGCTCGGTGAACGAGAAGTCGATCTGCTGACGCAGCGAGCCCACCGAAACCCGCGCCCGCACGTTCTGGCCGCGGCCGCGGAAGTTGCGCTCGCTGATGCCCAGATCGATGACCAGCTGATCGATCGAGCTGTAGCCGGCGCTGAAGGACAGTTCGCCCGTCGGCTGCTCCTCGACCTGCACCCGCAGCGCGGTGCGGTCAGGCTGGCCGCTGGGGACCTCCTCGATCGTCACGTCCTTGAAGAAGCCAAGCGAGCGGATCTGGTTGCGCGACCGATCAACGAGAACGCGGTTGTAGGCATCGCCCTCGGACAGGTTCAGCTCACGCCGGATCACATAGTCCAGGGTGCGGGTGTTGCCGACGATGTCGATGCGATCAATGTAGACGCGCGGCCCCTCGCGAACCTGGAAGGTCACGTCGACGGTGCGGGTTTCACGGTTGGCCACGTAGCGCGGGCGGACATCGACAAAGGCGAACCCGGCGGCGCCGGCGGCGAAGGTCAGGGCGTCCGTCGCCTGTTCGATCGACTCGTCCTGGTAGAGTTCGCCCTCGCGAACGGGCAGCAGCTGGGCCAGAACCGTTCCGTCGAGCTTCTTGAGCTCGGTGTCGACAGTCAGCTTGCCGAACTTGTACCGCGGGCCTTCCTCCACCGTGTAGGTGATGACAAAACCGTTCTTGTTCGGTGCCAGCTCGGCGATCGCGGAGATCACCCGGAAGTCGTAGTAGCCCTTGTTGCGGTAGAATTTCCGCAGCTGTTCCTTGTCGTACTCGATCCGGTCGGGATCGTAGTTGGCGTTGTTCGACAGGAATTTGTACCAGTGGCTCTCCTCGGTGACGATGGCGTCGGCCAGGTCGCCGTCGGAGAACTCGCTGTTACCCAGGAAGTTGAGCGAGAGCACGCCGCTCTTGGGGCCTTCCTCGATCTTGAAGATCAGGTCGATCCGCTTCTGCGGCAGCTCGACGATCTGCGGCGTCACCGTGACGCCGATCCGGCCCGAACGCCGGTAGAGCTCGATGATCCGCTGGACGTCGCCCTGGACCTTGGCGCGGGTGAAGATGCCGCGCGGACGGATGGTGACTTCGTCCTTGAGCTTGTCTTCCTTGAGCCCCTGGTTCCCCTCGAAGATCACGCGGTTAATGATCGGGTTCTCGACCACGCGCACCAGCAGGTCGCCGTTGGCCTGCAGGTCGATCTTGACGTCCGAGAACAGATCGGTGCGGAACAGGGTCTTCAGCGCAACGTCGATACGCGAGGGGTCGACCGTGTCGCCGGGCGCGATCGGCAGATAGGAGAGAACCGTCCCCGCCTCGATGCGCTCGTTGCCCTGGACCGTAATGCGTTGAACGACGCCTGACTGGACCTGCGCCACCGCCGTTCCCGGGACGGCGAACGGCGCCACCCCGGCAAGGAGAGCGAAACCGGAGACGATCGCGGCGCTACGCGCCCGGTACTGCTTCATCATATCTGCCATCGGCGGTCGGCGGGTGCTCACGAGAACAGACCGCCGAGGAAATTGAACAGGTCGTAGCGCTGCAGGTCGTTCCAGCCCGCGAACAGCATGAATCCCAACAGCAAGGCAAGACCAAGGCGATAGCCGACGGCCTGAACACTCGCGGCCAGTGGCCGACGCGCCACGGCTTCATAGGCGTAAAACAGCAGGTGTCCACCATCCAGAACCGGGATCGGGAGCAGATTGAGGAAACCGACGCTCACCGAGATCAACGCCACAATGAGCAACAGGTTGGCCGTCAGGTTCACCGCGGCCTCCGGAGCGCTGCTGGAGCCCTCGACGCTGGCCTTGGCCACGCCATCGGAAACCTTGGCGATTCCGATGACGCCGCTGATCTGGTCGGCGGATATCCGCCCGGTGACCAGGCGTCCCAGATAGTCGAACGTCGTGCCGATCAGGCCGACAGTGCGGGTGACGCCGAGGCCGGCGGCTTCCAGCGGATTGTAGCGCACCCATTCGCCCGGACCTGACTCAAGCCCAAGACGCCCAATCTTGTGGCGTCCGGCGATCTTGTCTTCCACGACGACCGTCACAGGGGTCGCGACAAGGGTGACGTCCCGCGCGCCGCGCTCGACCACGAAGGTGATCGGGTCTCCGGGCCGAAGCGAGACGTATTGCTGGACCTGGCGGAAGTCGCGGACGGCCCGCCCGTCCATGGTGCGCAGTTGGTCGCCGGCCACGAAGCCCGCCTTGTCCCCGGCCCCGCCGGGAGCCACGCCTGCGACCACGGCCGGGGTGCGCGGCTCGCCGAACACGGCCAGCAGAAGCGTGAACAGGACCGCTGACAGGACAAAATTGGCCACCGGCCCGGCGGCGGTGATGATCGCCCTCTGCCACACCGGCTTGAAATGGAAGAAGCGCTGGACCGTGGCGGGGTCGTTATGCGCGAGGATTTTCTGCTTCATCACCTCCAGATCGGCGCCGTCGGGCACCGTGCTGGCGGCGTTGTCATCGCCGGCGAAGCGGACGTAGCCGCCCAGCGGAATCCAGCCGATCCGCCACTCGACATCCCGCTTGTCGCGCCATTTGAAGATCGCGCGGCCGAAGCCTATCGAGAAGCAATCGATCACGGTGCCGAAGGCCCGCGCCGCCCAGTAATGTCCCAGTTCGTGAACCGTGACGACGAACGTCAGGACGAACAGGAACGGCAATATCCACGACACAAGGTCAGGCATCGACGCAGATTACTCCCTAACGATCACTGGGGGCGCTGACGCCGGGAAAGCGCATCGACCGCAACGCGGCGAGCGCTCGCATCGACCATCATCGCCACTTCCAGAGCATCGCCCCCCGCGCTGGCCGACAGGTCCCCCACACCGTTCATGCGGTCGAGGGTTTCCGACACCAGCGGGGCAATATCGAGAAAGCCGATCTTGCGGTCAAGGAAGGCGGCGACCGCGACCTCATTGGCGGCGTTCATGGCGGCGGGCGCGCCGCCTCCAGCGCGCAGCACGGCCCGGGCCAGATCGATGGCCGGGAACCGCTCGCCATCCGGCGCCTCGAAGGTCAGCTGGCCGATTTTCGGCAGATCCAGCGGCTCCGCGGGCCATGGCAGCCGGTCGGGCCAGGCCCAGGCGCAGGCGATCGGCGCCTTCATGTCCGGCGGCCCCATCTGCGCCAGGGTCGAGCCGTCGGAGTACTCGACCATACTGTGGATCACCGACTGGGGGTGGATGACGACATCGATTCGCTCGGGCGGCGTGGCGAACAGATAGGACGCCTCCACCATCTCCAGGCCCTTGTTCATCATCGTGGCGGAATCGACCGAGATCTTGGCGCCCATGCTCCAGTTTGGGTGGGCGATGGCCTGTTCCGGCGTCGCAGCGGCCATCTGCGCCGCCGTCCAGGTGCGGAAAGGTCCGCCCGAAGCGGTCAGAATCAGGCGCGCGACCCGGTGCAGGCAGTCGGGCTGCAGCACCTGGAAGATGGCGGAGTGCTCGGAATCGACAGGGATCACGCCGCCGCCCGCCGCCCTGGCCGCGTCCAGCAGCGCCGGGCCGCAACAGACGAGGCTCTCCTTGTTGGCCAGGGCGATGATGGCTCCCCGCCGCGCCGCGGCCATGGTCGGCGCCAGGCCGGCCGCGCCGACGATGGCCGACATCACCCACTGGGCGTCCATGTCGGCGGCGTCGCGAACCGCCGCATCGCCGGCGGCCACCGCGATTCCCGACCCGGCCAGCCGGTCACGCAGTTCCGGAAGCAGACTCTCGTCCTGGATGACGGCGACCCGGGGCCGCCACCTCAGCGCCTGTTCGGCCAGTCGCGCGACATTGCGCCCGGCGGTCAGGGCGAGGATGTCGACCGGCGCGCCGGACTTGGCGAACAGGTCCAGCGTCGACACCCCGATCGAGCCGGTGGATCCCAGGACAGTGACGGTGCGCAGGCTCAACGGATCCAGCCCCAATGGTCGACCACCCGGGCCGCGGCGATGACGATGGTGGCGAACAGAAGCCCGTCGACCCGGTCCAGTAGCCCGCCGTGACCGGGAATCAGGTCGCCCGAATCCTTGACACCGAACCGGCGCTTCAGCATCGACTCCCAGAGGTCCCCAGCCATGGTCGCCAGGCCGCCCACCAGCCCGACGAGGGCGGCGGCGTACCATTCGATGTCCAGCGGGGTCACGGCGGCGAAGGCAATCGCCGCCGTGACCGAGCCGGCCACGCCGCCGAAGAAGCCCGACCAGGTCTTGTTGGGCGAGAAGCGCGGCCAGAGCTTGGGACCCTTGAGCAGGCTGCCGACGAGAAAGGCGAAGATGTCGGCGGCCCATGTGACCACGAACAGCAGCAGCATCCAGGCCACGCCCTGCGACATCGACCAGCTGAAGGTCTCGCCCGACGGATTGCGCAGCCAGACCATCGCGATACAGGCCGGGGCGATGTAGATGACGCCATAGGCCGCGTCGGCGGCCCGCTCGACCTTGTGACGGGTGATGAAGGCGGCGATCAGCGCCCCGCAGATCATCAAGGCCCAGGCGCTTCTGTACCAGCCGACCTGGGCGGCGAAGACGGCGGCCAGCACGGCCACGGTTATGGTCACCGCGATCTCGGCCGGGGCCTCCGGGGTGCTCATCTTGCCCCACTCGACCGCCATCAATCCGATGGCGACGGCGATCATCAGCAGAAAGGGGCCGCCGCCGTACCAGATCGCGCCGAGCACGGCCGGGATCAGCAGCGTGGCGGATGCGGCCCGGACGGCAAGATTGCTCCAGTCGAACTCCCTACCCGGTGGCGAGGACGTCATCAGACGCTGCTCCGCCGTATCGCCGCTCACGGGCCGCATACTCTGCGATGGCGGATTCCAAGTGCTCGGGTCCGTAGTCCGGCCAGTAGACGTCCTGGAAGACCAGTTCGGCGTAGGCGCACTCCCAGAGCAGGAAGTTGGAGAGGCGGCGTTCGCCGCTGGTGCGGACGATGAGGTCGGGAGCCGGGGCCCCGGTCGTCGACAGGTAGGACCCGAACATCGCCTCGTCGAGGTCGGCGGCCCGGGCCTCGCCCCGTTCGACCGCCTCGGCGAACTTGCGCGCCGCATCGACGAGGTCGCCCTGCCCGCCGTAGTTGAAGGCGACCTGCAGCAGGAAGCGGCTGTTATGGGCGGTGCGGCGCTCGGCCCGTTCGATGATTTCCAGAATGTCAGGCTTGAGACCGGTGCGCCGGCCCAGGATGCGCACCCGCACGCCTTCGCGATGCAGGCGGTCCAGATCGCTTTCGACATAAGACTTTAGCAGGTTCATCAGCTCGGAGACTTCCGCCACCGGCCGACGCCAGTTCTCCGTCGAAAAGCCGAACACGGTCAGGATGCCGACGCCGTGGTCCGGCGCACTCTCGACCACGCGCTTGAGCGCCTTCACGCCCTCGCGATGACCGAAGGTGCGGGGCAGGCCGCGTTTTTTGGCCCAGCGCCCGTTACCATCCATGATGATGGCGACATGCAGAGGCCTGTCCTTCGGCGTCATCGCCACTCCCCTCGTCCAGCCGGGACCTACCCCGTCCAAGGCCGGATCAAACCTGCATGATCTCTTGTTCTTTGGTTTTCAAGGTCTCGTCGATGCGCTTCACCGCCTCGTCCGTGAACTTCTGAATCTCGGTTTCCATCCGCTTCAGCTCGTCCTGGGTGATGACCGCGTCCTTCTCGGCCTTCTTCAGGTCGTCGTTGGCGTCACGACGGACGTTGCGGACAGCGATCTTCTGACTTTCGGCGTATTTGCCGGCGATCTTGACCAGGTCCTTGCGGCGCTCCTCGGTCAGCGGCGGGATCGGAATGCGCAGGTTCTGACCTTCGACGACCGGATTGAGGCCCAGCCCGGAGTTGCGGATCGCCTTCTCCACCGAGACCACCAGGGCGCGGTCCCAGATGCTGACGCTGATCGAGCGCGGCTCGGGGACGCTGACGGAGCCAACCTGGGTCAGGGGCGTGGTCGAGCCGTAGGCATCGACCATGATCTGGTCGAGCAGACTGGCCGACGCCCGCCCGGTGCGCAGCGACGCGAATTCTTCCTTCAGGGCGGCGACGGCCTTGTCCATCCGCCCCTTGTAGTTCGCCAGCACCGGCTTTTCGGTCGAGGCCATGTGCAGATTCCTTCTTCTTATTCGTCTTCAGCAATGACGGTGTGGACGCCTTCGCCCTTGATCACCTTCATCAGATTGCCGCGCTCGCGAATGGAAAACACCACGATGGGGATTCCGTTTTCGCGCATCAGGCTGATGGCGGAGGCGTCCATGACCTTCAGGTCCCTGGCCAGCACGTCGTGATAGCTCAGGCGGTCGTAGCGGGTCGCGGAGGCGTCCTTCTTGGGGTCGGCCGTGTAGACGCCGTCGACGCTGGTGCCCTTGAACAGGGCGTCGCACTTCATTTCGGCCGCGCGCAGGGCGGCGCCGCTGTCGGTGGTGAAGAACGGATTGCCGGTGCCGGCGGCGAAGATCACCACCCGCCCCTTCTCGATGTGGCGCTCGGCGCGACGGCGGATCAGCGGCTCGCAGACGGTCGGCATCGGGATGGCGGACTGAACGCGGGTGGAGACGCCGATGTGCTCGAGCGCGTCCTGCATGGCCAGGGCGTTCATCACGGTGGCCAGCATGCCCATGTAGTCGGCGTTGGCCCGGTCCATGCCGCGGGCCGCCCCGGCCAGGCCGCGGAAGATGTTGCCGCCGCCGATCACCAGGCACAGCTCCACGCCGGCCTCGGCGATCTGCTTGATGTCCTGAGCCACGGCCGCGACCGTCCCCATGTCGATGCCGAAGGGCGTGTCGCCCATCAGGACCTCGCCGGAGACCTTCAGAAGTATTCTCTTGTAGGGCATGGCGCTCATCGGGCGGCAGTTACTCGCGAGTCGGGAAAGCTGGGAGACCATAGACCAAGGGCGCGCCCGGCGTGAACCGGACGCGCCCCATTTGGACGGTCAGACGACGGGATCAGTTCCCGCCGGTCATCGAGGCGACCTCGGCGGCGAAGTCGCTTTCCTTCTTTTCGACGCCTTCGCCCAGGGCGAGACGCACGAAGCCGGTCATCTTGATCTCGGCGCCCAGTTCCTTGCCGCTGTCGGCGATCAGGGCCTTGATCGTCTGGTCCGGATTCATGACGAAGGGCTGCTCGAGCAGCACGACTTCACGCTGGAACTTGGAAATCTGGCCGTCGACGATCTTGTCGATCATGTTGTCCGGCCGCCCCTGTTCCTTGGCCTTCTCGACCAGGATCGCGCGTTCCTTGGCGACCGCCGCCGGGTCCAGGTCCTCGGAGGACAGGGACAGCGGGTTGGTCGCCGCCACGTGCATGGCGATCTTGCGGCCGAGTTCCTGCATCGCGGCCTGATCGGCGGCGCCTTCCAGAGCCACGAGCACGCCCAGCTTGCCCACTTCCGGCGCGACCGCGTTGTGCACATAGGCCGAGACGGAGCCTTCGGCGACGCTCAGCTTCGCGGTGCGGCGCACGGCCATGTTCTCGCCGATGGTGGCGATGAGGTTGGTGACCAGCATCTGGACCTCTTCGCCGTCGGCCGTCCTGGCCGCGCGAACGGCCTCGACGTTGTCGCCGGTCTCGAGCGCGACGGCCGCGACCTTGCGGGCGACGCCCTGGAAGGTCTCGTTGCGGCCGACGAAATCGGTCTCGGCGTTGAGCTCGATGACCGCGCCGGTCATGCCCTTGCCGTCCTTGCGCAGGGCCACGGCCACGACGCCTTCAGCGGCGACGCGATCGGCCTTCTTGCCGGCCTGGCTCAGACCCTTGGTGCGCAGCCAGTCGGTGGCCGCTTCGAAGTCGCCATTGTTTTCGGTCAGCGCCTTCTTGCAGTCCATCATGCCGGCGCCGGTCTTCTCGCGCAGGTCCTTGACCAGCGCAGCGGTGATCTCCGCCATAGTACGTCCTCCTGAAATAGGGACTCATCGGATGGGGTTGCAGCCGGGCGTTACCGCCCGGCTGCGAAGGGTTCGTGAAGCTTACGCCCGCCGCGGCGAGCGGGACGTCAGCCGGCGGCCGGTTCCTCGGCGGCGGCGGGCACCGTCGCTTCAGGTTCAGCCTGGGCTTCGGCCGGAGCCGCTTCGGGGGCCGCGGCGGCCTCCAGTTCAGCGGCGGCTTCAGCGGCGGGAGCGGGCTCCGGCGTCATCTCTCGGGCCAGCATCGGCTCGACCGGGTTGATCGAGGCGCCGATATCGACGCCCGAGGCTACGGTTCCGGCGGCCATGCCGTCCAGAACCGAATCGGCGATCAGGTCGACGTACAGCTGGATGGCGCGGGCGGCGTCATCGTTGCCCGGGATCGGGTAGGTGATGCCGTCCGGATCGCAGTTGGTGTCGAGGATCGCGATGACCGGGATATTCAGCTTGCGGGCCTCGAGGATCGCGATCGCTTCCTTGTTGGTGTCGATCACAAACATGATGTCGGGGATGCCGCCCATGTTCTTGATGCCGCCGAGGCTGAGCTCGAGCTTGTCGCGCTCGCGGTTCAGGGTCAGCAGTTCCTTCTTGGTCCGGCCGCCGCCGTCACCGCCGTCGAGGATGCCTTCCAGCTCCCGCAGACGCGCGATCGAGCCGGAGATGGTGCGCCAGTTGGTCAGGGTGCCGCCGAGCCAGCGGTGGTTGACGTAGTACTGGGCGCAGCGCTTGGCGGCCGCCGCAACCGGGTCCGACGCCTGGCGCTTGGTGCCGACGAACAGCACGCGACCGCCGGCAGCCGCGACTTCGCGGACCTTCACGAGGGCCTGGTGCAGCAGCGGGATCGACTGCGACAGGTCGATGATGTGGATGTTCGAGCGCGAGCCGAAGATGTAGCGGTCCATCTTCGGGTTCCAGCGGTGGGTCTGGTGGCCGAAGTGGGCGCCGGCTTCGAGCAGCTGACGCATGGAGTATTCGGGGAGAGCCATAGGTCTCTTTTATCCTTTTTCCGGTTGTCGCCTCCGCGGACAAACCCCCAGTGATCTGGGGACCGGAACGGACTGAAACGGGATGTCTCCCCGAAGCAGCCGAACGTCCGCGTGCGTGATGGCGGCGCATGTAGGGGGAATGGCCGGGAAAAGCAAGGGGTTGGGGCTACCACGGCTATCCTCCCCGCTTGCGGGGCGGGGGACCCTGCGGAGCAGGGTGGCGGGGTAGCGCAGGTTCTCCCAGGTCCCGCGTCTCAGCGGCCTTCGTCGGTGCGGCAGAGGATCACCCCCCTACACGTCCTCCAGATAGGCCACGCCCGGTGCGGTCTTCAGGGCCCCGCGCAGGGCGGCGTCGAGACTGTAAAAGCCGGGCAGCTTAAGCTCGACCTCGCGGCCGCCGCCCAGACCGGCGACCAGCACCACCTCTCCGCCGCGCTGGGTCGCCGCGCCGAGCAGCCGCGTCTTGAGGGCCTCGATCTCGGTCGAATGCGGCGAGAGATGCACCCGCAGGCTGGCGGCGACATGCTCAACGGCCTTATCGAGCGGCTCGGCGTCGTCGCCGAAGAAGCGGACCTCGCCGTCGCGGGACTTGGCCCTGACCTTGAGCAACACCGCCTTGCCCGGCTCGAGTGCGTCGCGGCACTTGCGCAGCGCCTCGGGCGGGAACAGCACCTCATATTCGCCTGTCGGATCGGACAGGGAGACGAAGGCGAAGCGGTCGCCGCTCTGCTGCACCCGCTCCTGCCGGCGGCGCACGACGCCGGCCATGCGGAAGGCCTCCGATCCGGCCTCGGCCTGGACGATGGCCTCTGTGACCATGGTGGTGCGACGGCGGCGCAGCACGTCGACCATGTCTTCGAGCGGATGCCCCGTCAGGTAGAAGCCGACGGCGGCCAGCTCCTCGTCGAGGCGGCGGATCTGGTCCCAGGGCTCGGTGCGCGGCAGGCGCGGGCGCGAGCTCTCGGTCTTCTCGCCGCCCAGCAGGCTGAGCTGGTCGGAGTTGCGGTCGCTCGCCTCGGCCTGGCCGTGGGCGATCAGCAGATCGGCGGCGGCGACGATCTGGGCGCGATTGGGATGCAGGGAGTCGAAGGCCCCGGCCCGGGCCAGATTCTCCAGCGCCCGCTTGTTGACCTGACGCGGGTCGACCCGCTCGACGAAGTCGAACAGGTCGCGGAACGGCCCGCCCTCGCGGCGTATCTCGACCAGGTGCTGCATGGCGGCGAAGCCGACGTTGCGCACCGCGCCCAGCGCATAGAGCACCGCCCCGTCCTCGACGTCGAAGTCGGCGCCCGAGCGGTTCACATCCGGCGGCAGGACCTTGACCTTGAAGCGGCGGGCGTCCTGGTAGAAGACCGCCAGCTTGTCGGTGTTGGAGAGGTCCAGGCTCATCGAGGCGGCGAGGAACTCGACCGGCGCATTGGCCTTCAGCCAGGCGGTCTGGTAGCTGATCAGCGCATAGGCCGCCGCGTGCGACTTGTTGAAGCCGTAGCCGGCGAACTTCTCGACCAGTTCGAAGATCGACGCGGCCTGGGCCGGATCGACGCCGCGCTCGGAGGCGCCGGAGACGAACCGGGCCTTCTGCTGGTCCATCTCCTCCTTCTTCTTCTTGCCCATGGCCCGGCGCAGCAGGTCGGCTTCACCCAGGCTGTAGCCGGCCAGGATCTGGGCGATCTGCATCACCTGTTCCTGGTAGACGATGACGCCGTAGGTCTCCTTCAGCACCGGCTCGAGCGAGGGGTGCAGAACATCCATCGGCCGGCGGCCGAACTTGGTGTCGACGAAGGCGTCGATGTTGTCCATCGGGCCCGGCCGGTAGAGGGAGATCAGGGCGGTGACCTCCTCAAGCGAGGCGGGCCGCATCTTGCGCAGGGTGTCGCGCATGCCCTGGCTTTCCAGCTGGAACACCCCGACCGTCTGGCCCGACCCCATCAACTCGTAGGAGGGCGCGTCGTCGAACGGCAGCTTGCTGAGATCGACGTCGGCGCCCCGCCGCGCCAGGTGCTTCACCGCCCGGTCGAGCACGGTCAGGGTCTTGAGGCCCAGGAAGTCGAACTTCACCAGGCCGGCGCTCTCGACCCACTTCATGTTGAACTGGGTGGCCGGGAGTTCCGAGCGCGGATCCTTGTACAGCGGCGTAAGCTCGGTCAGCGGCCGGTCGCCGATCACCACCCCGGCGGCGTGGGTCGAGGCGTTGCGGTACAGCCCCTCCAGCCGCAGCGCCACCTCCAGGCACTGGGCGACGGAGGGATCCTCGTCACGGGCCTGCTTCAGACGCGGTTCGATGTTGATGGCCTGGGCCAGGGTCGTCGGATTGGCTGGATTGTTCGGCACCATCTTGCACAGCCTGTCGACCAGACCCAGCGGCAGCTGCATCACCCGGCCGACGTCGCGCAGCACCGCACGGGCCTGCAGGGTGCCGAAGGTGATGATCTGGGCGACCCGGCCCTTGCCGTACTTGTCCTGCACATACTCGATCACCTCCTCCCGCCGCTCCTGGCAGAAGTCGATGTCGAAGTCGGGCATGGAGACCCGCTCGGGATTGAGGAACCGCTCGAACAGCAGCCCGAAGCGCAGCGGGTCCAGGTCAGTGATGGTCAGGGCCCAGGCGACCAGCGAGCCGGCGCCCGAACCCCGGCCCGGTCCGACCGGAATGCCCTGGGCCTTGGCCCATTTGATGAAGTCCGAAACGATCAGGAAGTAGCCCGAAAAGCCCATCCGCTGGATGACGCCGATCTCGCGCTCGAGACGCGCCCAGTACTCGCCCTCCCCGGCCGCAAGCTCCAGCCCTTCCAGACGGCGGCGCAGCCCCTCGGCAGCCTGGTGTGCCAGTTCGTCCGGCTCGGTCCGCCCCTCGGTGGTCGGAAAGCGCGGCAGGATCGGATCGCGCTTGTTGACCATGAAGGCGCAGCGCCGGGCGATGTCGAGGCTGTTGTCGCAGGCCTCCGGCAGATCAGCGAACAGGGCCCGCATGGCGTCCGCCGGCTTGAACCAGTGCTCGGCCGTCACCCGGCGACGTTCGTCCTGGCCGATGAAGGCGCCGTCGGCGATGCAGAGCAGCGCGTCATGCGCCTCGTACATGTCGCTCTGGCCGAAGAAGACGTCGTTGGTGGCCACCAGCGGCACATCGTTGTCGTAGGCCCAGGCCACCAGCCCCGGCTCGGCGGCCGCCTGTTCGGGCCGGCCGTGGCGCTGCAGCTCGACATAGAGCCGGTCGCCGAACACCCGGTACATCTCGGCCAGGGCCGCGGCCCCCTCCCCCGCCTTGCCGGCGGCGAACAGCGGATCGACCGGACCGTCCGGACCGCCCGACAGCAGCAGCAGACCCTCGGCGTGCTCGATGACCTTCGACCACGGTACGCAGGGCTCGTCGCTCGGATCGACGTCCAGATAGGCCGAGGACGACAGCTCCGTGAGATTGAGATAGCCGCGCTCGTTCTGGGCCAGCAGCACGATCACCGGCGTCCGCGCCCAGCGTTCGCTCCGCCCCTCGCCGATGCCGGTGATCGGCAGGGCGCAGGCCACGATCGGCTGTACCCCCGCCTCCTTGGTGGCGACCGAGAACTCCAGCGCGCCGAACAGGTTGGCCCGGTCGGCCACCGCAACGACCGGCATGTCCGCCGCAGCGGCCATCTTGCCCACCGCGTCGGCCTTGATCGCCCCCTCGAGCAGCGAATAGGCCGAGCGGACCCGCAGGTGAACGAACCCGTTCTCCATGACGGCGGCGTCGGCCATGCGGCTACTCCCTCGGACTGATCATCCTTCTACGACGATTCAGCGTCGCGGCGCGGTCATTCAGGCGGCCCGGTCAGGCGGCGAGCGCGGCGACCGAACACATCATCCAGCAGAAGCCGACGACGGAAAACAAAGCCAGCGATTCACGCGCGATCCGGGCCATTCGGGCCTCCCCAGCTCAGAGCCAATATAGAGTTGCCCGTTTGTTCTATGTTGCGTTTTTGTTCTCGTCAACCGGTGAATCGGCGTTCTCCCGGAACGGTCCACCGGACCGTCCCCAGGACGCGGCCCTCAGCCCGCCTGGCGCGCCGGGTCAGCGGGCTTGGCGTCGTCGGCTTCAGCCCTGTCGGCCTTGACCTTCGCGGCAGGCGGCGGCGGGTTCATCGGCGGACGGTGTTTGGCGACGATGTCGGCCTGTTCAGCCCGGCGGACGGCGCCGGTGATGTTCAGGCGGGCGATGATCTCCGTGGCGCCATGGTCGACCCGCGCCTCGTCCCAGGTGTCGAACACGGCGCGGTGCAGGCTGTCGGTCTCACCGGCGTGGATGATCTTCGCCGTGTCGCCGCTCCAGCTGACGAACAGATAGTTGGCCCCGCCCGGCGACACCGGCTTGAGCTCCTCCAGCGCCTTGTAGCGGTACTGGGCGCCGGACTGGCCGGTAATGTCGAACTGCCGGGTCAAGCTGGTGCTCCCGTTGAAGATAAATGGACAAAGCCCTGAAAACCCTTCGAAAGGGGCGAAAACGGGGCGATCATGGGTCTGCGAACGTTGCGATGTAGACGGACGTTCCCCGGTCGGGGCGTCAGGAGCACGACGCGGTCGGACGGAACCGTCCGACCGTTGAATCGCGCACAGGAGTCAAAGGTCCAGAGCCTGACCCAGGCTCTAGCCGCGCTGCTTCTCGAGATGGCCGTCCTTCATGGCGAAGACGCGGTCCATATAGCGTGCGAGCTCGAGATTGTGGGTGGCGATCACGGCGGCGACGCCCGTGGTACGGGCCAGCTCGTACAGCTGCTGAAAGACGACAGTGGCCGTCTCCGGGTCGAGGTTTCCGGTCGGCTCGTCGGCCAGCAGCAGGCGCGGCTCGTTGGTCAGGGCGCGGGCGATGGCGACCCGCTGCTGCTCGCCGCCCGACAGCTGGGCCGGCTGATGGTCGAGACGCTCGCCAAGGCCCAGCCCGGTCAGCAGGGTTTCCGCCCGCTCCCGCGCATAGCCGCCCCCGCGGCCGGCGATCATCGCCGGCATGGCCACGTTCTCCAGCGCCGTGAACTCCGGCAGCAGGTGGTGGAACTGGTAGACGAAGCCGATCGTGGTCAGCCGGACCTTCGTGCGGACGCGGCTCGACAGCTTCGTGCAGTCCTGGCCGACGACGCTGACCGTGCCGCCGTCGGGATGTTCCAGCAGGCCGGCGGCGTGCAGCAGCGACGACTTGCCCGAGCCCGAGGGACCGATCAGCCCGACGATCTCGCCGGGCATGACGTCCAGGTCGACGCCCTTGAGCACCGGCAGGTCGCCCGATCGGGTGACGTAGGTGCGCTTGACGCCACGCAGGGAGAGCACCGGGCTACTCATAGCGAAGCGCCTCCACCGGATCGAGGCGCGAGGCCAGCCAGGCCGGCAGCAGGGTGACGATGAAGCTCATGAACAGGGCCCAGGCCGTGACCAGCCCGACCTCGCTCCACTCGATCTTCGCCGGCACATGGCTGAGGAAGTAGATCTCCGGGTTGAACACCTGGGCGCCGGTGACGCCCTCGACCAGTCTCTGGATCGTCTCGATGTTCAGGCAGACGACCACGCCCAGCACCAGGCCCGTGGCCGCGCCGAGCACGCCGATCAGCGAGCCGGCCATGAAGAAGATGCGCATGATCGCGCCCTGGCTGGCGCCGACCGTGCGCAGGATGCCGATGTCGCGCCGCTTGTTCTGCACCATCATCACCAGGCCGGCGATGATGTTGAGGGTGGTGATGGCCACCAGGATCATCAGGATCAGGCGCATGGCCGAGCGCTCGATCTGCAGGGCGTTGAAGAAGCTCTCGTTCTCCTGGGTCCAGTCGAAGACCAGGGCCGCCGGCCCGGCCGCGCGGGTCAGGGCGGGCTTCATGCCGATGGCCTCGTCGGCGCTCTCGAGCATGATCTCGATCTTGTCGACCGAGCCCTCGCGGCCGAAGAACAGCTGGGCCTGCTCCAGCGGCATGTAGATGAAGGCCTGGTCGAACTCGCTCATGCCGACCGAGAATACGCCGCCGACGGTGTAGTCCTTCTGGTTGACGCTCTGGCCGAAGGCGGTGGTGGCGCCGGTCGGCGAGATCAGGGTCACCGGGTCGCCGGGCGAGACGCCGAGCGCGGCGGCCATGCGGTCGCCGATCAGGATCAGGTCGCCGCCGTAGTCGCCCTGGCCATAGCCGTCGAGCGAGCCGCGCTTGATGTTGCCAGAGATGATCTCCGTGGCCTTCACATCGGCCGGCGACACGCCGCGCACGATGGCGCCGGTGATCTGGGCCGGGCCCATGACGATCACCTGGCCCTGGATCATCGGGGTGGCGCGGACCACGCCCGGAACCTTGCGGATACGCTCGACGGCCGCGTCGCGGTCGGGGCTGCCCAGGATGCCGCCGGCGACATAGGCGTGGCCGTTGAAGCCCAGAAGCCGGTCCAGAAGCTCGGACCGGAAGCCGTTCATCACGCTCATCACGGTGATCAGCGCGAACACCGCCATGGCGATGCCGACGAAGGCGAAGATGGTCACCAGCGCCACGCCGCCGCTCTTGCGGACGGCCAGCAGGTAGCGGAACGCGATCGCCCGCTCCCAGAGCCCGAAAGGGGCCGCGCCGGAGGCCATGGGCTGGCTCATCCCGGCTTGCCCGTCAGGCCGGCGATGACCGCGTCGAGCGGGGCGACCGATTTCTCGCCGGTGGCGCGGTTGCGGATCTCGACATTGCCTTCGGCGATCGACTTGGGCCCGACGATCATCTGCCAGGGCAGGCCGATCAGGTCGGCGGTGGCGAACTTGCCGCCCGGGCGCTCGCTGGTGTCGTCATAGAGCACCGTCTTGCCGGCCGCGGTCATGGCCGCATAGGTCTTCTCGCAGGCCGCGTCGCAGGCTTCGTCGCCGACCCGCAGGTTGATCAGGGCCAGGTCGAACGGGGCGACGGCCTCGGGCCAGATGATGCCGTTCTCGTCGTGGCTGGCCTCGATGATGGCGCCCAGCAGGCGCGAGACGCCGACGCCGTAGCTGCCCATGTGCACGACATGGTCCTGGCCGTCGGGGCCGCTGACGCGGGCCTTCATCGGCTCGGAGTATTTGGTCCCGAAGTAGAAGATGTGGCCGACCTCGATGCCGCGGGCGGTCAGGCGCTTGTCCTCGGGGATGGCGGCGTAGGCGGCCTCGTCATGCATCTCGTCGGCGGCGGCGTAGAGGCTGGTGCGGGCCTCGACCAGCGGCGACAGGTCGCCGTCCCAGTCGACGTCGGGGCCCGGGGCGCCCATCTCGACCAGATCCTTGTTGCAGTAGATCTGGCTCTCGCCGGTCTCGGCCAGGACGATGAACTCGTGGGAAAGATCGCCGCCGATCGGGCCTGTGTCGGCGCGGGTCGGCACGGCCTTGAGGCCCATGCGGGCGAAGGTGTTGAGGTAGGCGATGAACATGCGGTTGTAGGCCGCCCGGGCGCCGGCCTCGTCGAGGTCGAAGCTGTAGGCGTCCTTCATCAGGAATTCGCGGCCGCGCATGACGCCGAAGCGCGGGCGGCGCTCGTCCCGGAACTTCCACTGGATGTTGTAGAGGTTCTTGGGCAGGTCCTTGTAGCTCTTCACCGAGGCGCGGAAGATGTCGGTGACCACCTCCTCGGCCGTGGGACCATAGAGCAGGTCGCGCTTGTGGCGGTCGGTGATGCGCAGCATCTCGTCGCCATAGGCCTCGTAGCGGCCGCTCTCGCGCCACAGGTCGGCCAGCTGCAGGGTCGGCATCAGGAGCTCGATGGCGCCGGCGCGGTCCATCTCCTCGCGCACGATCTGCTCGACCTTCTTGAGCACCCGCAGGCCCAGCGGCAGCCAGGCGTAGATGCCGGCGGCCTCCTGCTTGATCATCCCGGCGCGCAGCATCAGCTGGTGCGAGACGATCTGGGCGTCGGACGGCGCTTCCTTGAGCGTGGGCAGAAAAAAGCGCGACAGGCGCATCGATATCCCCGGGTGGACCAAGCAGGGGCTGACTTAGCCTCCGCCCCCCTGCATTGGCAACGCGGGCGGCGAAAAGAAGGCCGCCGGACCAGCCGGCGGCCTTTCAGTCATCGTCGGGGAAAAACGCCACGGAGCAAGACCGGCGAACCGGCCTCCATGACCGCAGGCTAGCGCTGCTTCGCGAGCGGCCACGAGCGCGTCCCGTCGGCCGAACCCCACGCAGGGGGATTCGCCCAAAGAATGGGCGCTCCCGCCCATGCCGTGCGCCCGTCGCCCAAATGGCGGGCGAAAATCAGTAGTTGGTGGGCATCTGCGGCAGGGTCACGATGCCGGACTTGATGACCGCGAACAGGATCAGCCACAGCACCGCCGACACCCAGGTGGTGGTGATGAACTTCTTCTTCAGGTTCGGATTTACCGGCGCGCCAGGATCGCCGCCGCCCGGCACATCCAGCCCCTCCTCCGCATAGGTGCGGTTGCCCAGCGGCAGGACGGCGAACAGAACCGTCCACCAGAGGGTCAGGTAGATCGCGAAGCCGGTGAGCAGTCCCATCAGTGGGTGTCCTTAGGCGTTTCCATCAGTTCGACCAGCATGCCGCCCATGTCCTTGGGATGCACGAAGATGATCAGGGTGCCGTGGGCGCCGATGCGGGGCTCGCCCAGAACCGTGGCGCCCTTGGCGACGAGCGCGTCGCGGGCCTCGTGGATGTTCTCCACCTCGAAGCAGATGTGGTGCTGGCCGCCCTTGGGGTTCTTGGCCAGGAAGCCGTGGATCGGGCTCTTCTCGCCATAGGGCTCGATCAGCTCGATCTGGCTGTTGGGCAGGTTGACGAAACAGACCCAGACGCCCTGCTCCGGCATGGCCCACTTGTCGGTCACCGAGGTCGCGCCCAGCAGGTCGCGGTACATCTTCACCGACTCGTCGATGGAGGGGGTGGCGACGCCAACGTGGTTGAGCTTGCCGATCATATGCGGACTCCGGATGGATCTTGCGGTCGGCCGTGGTCTACACCGCCTGCCCGCCCCTTGCTACGCCTGCCTTCGCGGCACGAAGAGACCGATGGTCAGCAGGCCGAAGACGAAGCCGCCCAGGTGCGCCTGCCAGGCGATGCCGACCACCTCGCCGCCCATGCCGCCCATCACCCCGAAGGCGACGGCGACGATGACATTGGCGATGATCGGCCCGGTCAGCTGGCGCGCGACGTCCATGGACAGCAACGGAAGGACTACGCCCTCGCGCGGCAGGCGGATCACCGCCGCCCACAGGCCGAAGATGGCGCCGGACGCCCCGACCACGGCGCCTCCCTGCGGGCTGAGCAGCAGCCAGGCAAGGCTCCCGGCCAGGCCGGCGCCGAGATAGAAGACCAGCCACTTCAGCTGGCCGCCGAAGCTCGGGCCCAGCCGGCGGGAGAGGATCATCCCGAAGGGCAGCAGGGCCGACAGGTTCATCGCCAGGTGCATGAGGCCGCCGTGCATGACCATGGCGGTCAGCAGCGTCCACCAACGCCCCTCGGCCAGGGCCTGTCCGCTGAAGGCGCCCAGGTACTCGACCTCCCCGCCGGGACCGGCCGGCGAGCGCATCCACATCTGGATCAGGAAGGCCACGCCGGTCAGGGCCAGAACCAGGAACAGCGCGCGGTTTTCGTCCCATTTGATGCCGAGGGAGGTGTCCTCGGGCTCCAGCGCCGGCGCGGGCTGCGGAGCGCTGGCGGGTTCGGCGGAGCCCCACGGCCTGTGCGGGTCGCGGCGCGGATCGTCCGAAGGCGGCGTGGGCGTGTCCATGCCCTTCAAGTGGGCCGGAGGCGGGGCAGCGTCAACGGGTGGGGGCCATCCGACGCTCGATGAGCCCGGCGATCAGACCAATTGCGGCGCAATTGAAAGCCCTCCTCCGCGATGGAGGAGGGTTGGGTGGTGGTGTGGCCGCTGGGTCAACGGTTCACACAGGTCGGCTCTGGCACCCAACAGTGCCCCTCGCCAAGGTCTGAAGATACACCACCATCCCCGGCCCTTCCTCCATCGAGGAGGAAGGGAGATGTGCCCTAGATCCGCAGCACCGTCGTCTCAACCACCGGGCGCCGTTCCCAGATGCGGTGGGCGGCCTTCTTGACGGCGCGGTTGAGGGCGGTCTCGACGGTCTCGTCCAGGCCGCGCTCCTCGGCCGGGATGCGCTTGAGCGCCTGGGCGGCGTCTTCGCCCAGGTCGTAGACGGCCTCCTCGACCGAATACTCGTCGTCGCCCGGCAGGCCGACGGCCTTCACTGTCGGGCCGGCGACGATCTTGCCGTTGGCGTTCAGTACCACGGAGACGACCAGCATGCCGTTGAAGGCCGCGTGGCGGCGCTCGCGCAGGGCCTCGCCGTTCTCGGGCGTCATCACGCCGCCGTCGATGTAGAGGCGGCCGGCGGTGACCTCGTCGATGATCTCGGCGCGGCCGGGAGCCAGGCGGACCATGTCACCGTTGCGCGGCGCGACCGTCTGGGGGACCTGCAGGTCGCGGGCGAAGGCGGCGTGCTCTAGCAGGTGCCGGCGCTCGCCATGGGTCGGGACGGCGATCTGCGGCCGGGCCCAGGCGTACATCTGGGCCAGTTCGTCGCGGCAGGGGTGGCCGGAGACGTGGATGCCCGGGTGATCGCGCTCGGTGTAGAGGCGCACGCCCCGGTCGGCGAGCTTGTTCTGCAGGTTGCGGATCGGGATCTCGTTGCCGGGGATGACCCGCGAGGAAAAGATCACATGGTCGCCCTGCGACATGCGGATATGCGGGTGATTGCCCTCGGCGATGCGGGCCAGGGCGGCGCGGGGCTCGCCCTGGCTGCCGGTGCAGAGGTAGAGGATCTGGTCCTCGGGCACGTTCTTGGCCAGGTGGTCGTCCAGCAGCGGCTGGATGTCCTTGAGGAGCCCGACGCTGCGGGCCGCGCCGGCCATGCGGTGCATCGAGCGGCCGGCCAGGACGACCTTGCGACCGGCGGCCTGGGCGGCGCGGATCACGGTGTCCATGCGGGCGACGTTGGAGGCGAAGCAGGCCACAGCCACCTTGCCCTTGAGCCCGGCGATCAGCTTGTTCATCGCCACGCGGACGTCGGCTTCCGAGCCGGCCGAGCCGTCGACGAAGACGTTCGTGCTGTCGCAGACCATGGCCAGCACGCCTTCGTCGCCGAGACGGCGGATGGCCTCGATGTCGGTGACATCGCCCAGCATGGGGTCGGGATCGATCTTCCAGTCGCCGGTGTGCAGGATGGTGCCCAGCGGCGTGCGGATGGCCAGGCCGTTGGGCTCGGGAATGGAGTGGGTCAGGGTGACCAGCTCCAGGTCGAACGGGCCCAGGCTGAACTTGCCGCTCAACGGCACCTCGGTGATGTCGACCTCGTCGAGCAGGTCGGCGTCGCGCAGCTTCTCGCGCAGCAGATAGGCGGTGAAGGGCGTGGCGTAGACCGGCGCCTTCAGGCGCGGCCACAGCCAGGCGACGGCGCCGATATGGTCCTCGTGGGCGTGGGTCAGCACGATGCCGAGAATGTCGTCGGCATACTCCTCGATGAAGGTCGGGTCGGGCAGGATGATCTCGACGCCCGGCGTGGTCTGGTCGCCGAAGGTCACGCCCAGGTCGACGACGATCCACTTGCGGTCGTCCTCGGGGCCGTAGCCGTACAGATTGAAGTTCATCCCGATCTCGTTCGACCCGCCGAGCGGCAGGAAGACGAGTTCGTCGGTCTCATGTGGGGTCATCAGGTCGCCAGCCGCTGGTTGCGGCGATGAATCTCGAGCAGACCGCGGATAGTCAGGTCGGGATCGTAGTGGTCAATCATGGTGGTGGCGTCCTCGAACAGCGAGACGACGCCGCCGGTGGCCACGACGGTCAGGTGCTCGCCCCGTTCCGCCTTGATCTTGCCGATCAGCCCCTCGATCAGGCTGATGTAGCCCCAGAAGACGCCGGACTGCATGGCGGTCACCGTGTCGGTGCCGACCACGCGGTTGCGCTCCGGGCGCTGGATGGCGATGCGGGGCAGCTTGGCGGCAGCGTCGTGCAGCGCCTGCATGGAAAGGTTGATGCCGGGCGCGATAATGCCGCCCTCGAAGCCGCCGTCGGCCGCCACGATGTCGAAGGTGGTGGCCGTGCCGCTGTCGATGACGATCAGCGGCCCGGGGTATTCGATGTGGGCGCCGATGGCGTTGACCAGCCGGTCGGCGCCGGCCTCGGACGGCTTGTCGATGCGCACGGCGATGCCCAGTTCGGCATTCTCGCCGACGATCAGCGGCTCGACCTGCAGGTAGCGACGCGACAGGTTACGCAGGTTGAAGATCGACTGGGGCACCACGCTGGAGATGATGCAGCCGGTCAGCAGCTTGAGGCTGAGACCGTTCATCTCGAGCAGCTGGGACAGCCAGACGGCGTACTCATCGGCCGTGCGGGTGCTTTCGGTGGCGCTGCGCCACTGGGCGATCCAGGACGCGCCGTCGTGGACGGCGAACATCGTGTTGGTGTTGCCCTGCTCGATGGCCAGCAGCATTCAGCGTTCTCCCCACCGGCTTGGCAAAGCCGAGCCGGCACTATTGGATGAGGCGGATCGAACCACGGACGACTGCGTCATCTGCTACGATCCGCCGAAAAAGACGTCGCCGGCCGTGATGCGCCGCAGCATTCCGTCTGGCAAGCGCAGACGCAGCGCGCCGTCGGGATCGAGCCCCTCGGCGATGCCCTCGACCGTTTCGTCGGCCAATCGCGCGATACAGGGTTCGCCCAGGCCGTGGGCCCGACGGGTCCAGGCCTGGGCGACCGGTTCGAACCCGCCCTGCGCCCAGGTGGTCAGCCAGCCCTGGAACGCGTCCCGCAGATGCTCGACGGCCTCGAGCACGTTCGGCGCGCCGCCGGGGCGCTGGGCCGCCAGGTTGGTCGCGGGCCGCTCGGATTGATCAGGCGAGTACGCCAGGTTGACGCCGATCCCCACGGCGACCCAGGCCGGCCAGCCCGGCGCCTGTCCTGACTCCAGCAGGATGCCGCCGGTCTTCACCCCGGCCACCATCGGATCATTGGGCCACTTCAGGGAGACCAGCGACGGCGGCACATAGCGATCGATCATCTCGCCGGCCGCCAGGGCGGCGACGAACGACAGCTGGGCGATCTCGGCCAGCGGCCGGTCGGAGGTGAACAGGAAGGTGGCGGCGAGGTTGCCGCTCGCCGTCTCCCAGGCCCGGCCGCGCCGCCCCCGGCCCGCGGTCTGGCGCAGCCCGACCAGGCAGACCGGCCAGGTCTCGCCCCGCACCGCGCGTCGCGCCGCCTCGGCGTTGGTGGAGTCGATCTCGTCGAAGACGATGATCTCGAAGGGTGTCAACCGGTCAGGGTCCGTGTCAGCCGAGGACGGCCGCGGCCGCTTTCGAAAGCGGGTCGAGCCAGACCAGCGCGACCAGACCGACCGGGAAGGAGAACAGCGCCCCGCCGATGGCGATGGTCCGGGCGCTGAAGGCGGGAGTCTCCACCGCGCCGGGCGCCGCGTCGAACCACATCACCTTGATCAGGCGCAGATAGTAGAAGGCCGCCACCACCGAACCGACCAGCGCCAGGATCGCCGCCCAGGCCAGCCCCGAATCCAGCGCTGCCTTGAAGACATAGAACTTGGCGAAGAAGCCGCTGAACGGCGGAAGGCCGAGGGCCGACAGAGAGAAGGCCGTCATGGCCAGGGCCATGCCGGGCTTCTCCTTGAACAGGCCGGCCATGTCGTCGATCGTCTCCATCTGCCGCCCGTCGCGTCGCAGCGCGGTCATGCAGGCGAAGAAGCCGGTCACGTCGACCATGTAGAGCACCATGAACATCAGCATGGCCTGCACGCCCGCCTCGCCGCCGGCGGCGAGGCCGATCAGGGCGTAGCCGATGTTGGCAATGGAACTGTAGGCCCACAGGCGCTTGAGGTTCTTCTGGGCCAGGCCGGCGAAGGCGCCGACGAACACGGACAGCAGCGCGATGGCCAGGATCACCTGCTGCCACTGGGCCACGGCGCCGCCAAAGCCCTCCTGCAGCACCCGGGCCAGCAGCACCATGGCGGCCAGCTTCGGCGCGGCGGCGAAGAAGCCGACCAGCGGGGTCGGGGCGCCCTCGTAAACGTCCGGCGTCCACATGTGGAACGGCGCGGCCGAGACCTTGAATGCCAGGCCGCAGATCAGGAAGACCAGGCCGAAAAGAATGCCCTCTCCCGCCCCGTTCTCCACCGCCGCGGCGATGACATCGAACTGGGTCGAGCCGGCGAAGCCGTAGATCAGCGACGCGCCATAGAGCAGCAGCCCCGATGAGAGCGCACCGAGCACGAAGTACTTCAGGCCCGCCTCGGAGGATTTGGCGTCGTCGCGGCGGAAGGCGGCAAGGACGTAAAGCGCCAGCGAGTGCAGTTCCACGCCGATGTAGAGCGAGATCAGGTCGCCGGCCGACACCATGATACCCATGCCGAGCGCGGCCAGCAGGATCAGCACCGGCAGCTCGAACTTGTCCTCGCCGCGCCGGGTCAGCCAGCGGTCGGAGAGAATGATCGACAGGGCGCTGGCGCCGTAGATGGCCGCCTTGGCGAAGGCCGACAGGTCGTCGACGATCACACCGCCCGCGAAGCCCCGGCCTTGCGGACCCAGAACGGCAAAGGCGGCGGCGACCAGCAGGGCCAGCACGGCCAGGCCGTTGAACACGACCCCGCCCTTGCCGCGGAAGGCGCCGAGCACCAGCAGGAACATCGCCGAAACGGCGAGGATGATCTCGGGCCAGACGAGCGAGAGGGATGCGAAAGTCATCGGCGGCTCACCCGGCCACAGCGGCGCGCCAGGCGCCGACCAGCGCCTCGACCGATGCGCCGGTGATGTTGAAGACGACGTCGGGCTGGAAGCCCAGGTAAAGGGTCGAGAGGATCAGCGGCGCGAAGATCAGCACCTCGCGGCGGTCCAGATCGCTGATCTGGGCCAGGGCCGGATTGGTCATCTCGCCGAATACGACGCGGCGATAGAGGGACAGGGCGTAGACGGCCGACAGGATCACGCCGGTGCTGGCTGCCAGCGCCGTCCAGGTCGAGGCCTGGTAGACACCGGTCAGGGTCAGGATCTCGCCGACGAAGCCGCTGGTGCCCGGCAGGCCGACGTTGCCCATGGTGAACAGCATGAAGACTGCCGCATACCAGGGCATACGGTTCACCAGACCGCCGTAGAAGGCGATCTCGCGGGTGTGCATGCGGTCATAGACGACGCCGACGCAGAGGAAGAGCGCGCCGGAGATGACCCCGTGGCTCAGCATCTGGAAGATGGCGCCCTGCTCGCCCTGCACGTTGCCGCTGAAGATGCCCATGGTCACGAAGCCCATGTGGGCGACGGATGAGTAGGCGATCAGCTTCTTGATGTCGGTCTGACGGAAGGCGACCAGCGAGGTGTAGACGATGGCGATGGCCGACAGCGCGAAGACCAGCGGCGCGAACATCGTGCTGGCGTCGGGGAACATCGGCAGGCTGAACCGAATGAAGCCGTAGCCGCCCATCTTCAGCAGGATGCCCGCCAGGATGACCGAGCCGGCGGTCGGCGCCTCGACGTGGGCGTCCGGCAGCCAGGTGTGAACCGGCCACATCGGCATCTTCACCGCGAAGCTGGCGAAGAAGGCGACCCAAAGCCAGGGCTGCAGCCAATCGGCGAACTTGTACTGCATCAGCTCCGGGATCGAGCTGGTGCCGGCGACGCCGATCATGGTCAGCACCGCGGCCAGCATCAGGACGGACCCTAGCAGGGTGTAGAGGAAGAACTTGTAGGCCGCATAGACCCGGTTCTTGCCGCCCCAGATGCCGATGATCAGGAACATCGGGACCAGACCGGCCTCGAAGAACAGGTAGAACAGGATCAGGTCCAGCGCGCAGAATACGCCGATCACCAGGGTCTCGAGGACCAGGAAGGCGATCATGTATTCCTGGACGCGCTTGTCGACGCTCTTCCAGCTGGCGACGATGCAGATCGGCAGCAGGAACGCCGTCAGCAGCACGAACAGGACGGAGATGCCGTCCACGCCCATGCGGTAGCTGAGACCCGCGAACCACGGGATCTCTTCCACGAACTGGAAGCCGGGGTTGGTGGTGTCGAACCGCACCGTCAGCAGGATCGACAGCGCGAAGGTCGCCAGGGTGGTGACCAGGGCGATCCAGCGGGCGGCGCCGTCGGCGCGCTCGCCACGCTGGCCGAAGACCTTCAACAGCAGGATCGCCGCGACCCCTGCCAGCGGCAGGAAGGTGATGAGGGAGAGAATTCCGGTCATGATCTAGGCGCCCCTCACCGAGACCACTGGACAAGCGCGTAGGAGAGCAGCCCGGCCACGCCGAGCAGCATCACGAACGCATAATGATAGACGTAGCCGGTCTGCAGCTGGCCCGTCCGCTTGCCGACCGCTCGGGACACGGCGGCGACGCCGTCCGGTCCCAGGCCATCGATGATCTTCTGGTCCCCGACCTTCCAGAACACGTCGCCCAGGAAGCGAGCGGCGCGAACGAAGGTGGCCTCGTACAGCTCGTCGAAGAACCACTTGTTGTAGAGGAAGGTCCAAAGCGGGCCGCGCCTGGCGGCAAGGCGTGCGCCCATGCCCTCGTTGAGCAGATAGACCCAGACCGCGACCAGCAGGCCGATGGTCGAGACCACCAGCGGCGACCACTTCACCCAGGTCGGGACATTGTGGGCCTCGTGCAGCACGTGGTTGCTGGCGGCGGTGAAGATGGCCCCGCGCCAGAACTCGTTCTCGTGATGGCCGACGAAGTCGCCGACGAACACGAAGCCGGCGGCGATCGCGCCCACGGCCAGCACGGCCAGCGGGATCAGCATGATCAGCGGGCTCTCGTGCGGCTTGTGGTCGTGGCCGTGATCGTCATGGGCATGATCGTCATGCCCGGCGTGGGCCGCGTGCGCATCGTGGCCGTGGTCGTCGGCATGGTGCGCGTCTGCGCCCCACTTGGGCGTGCCATGGAAGGTCATGAAGGCCAGGCGCCAGCTGTAGAAGGCGGTCAGGCCGGCGGCGAACAGGCCGATGACGAAGGCGAACAGGCCATAGCCGCTGTGCTGGCCGGCGGCGAAGGCGGCCTCGATGATGGTGTCCTTGGAGTAGAAGCCGGCGAAGCCGAACACGCCCGGGATGCCGACGCCGGTTATGGCGATCGTGCCGATGGTCATCACCGCGTAGGTGAAGGGCATGTACTTCCACAGACCGCCCATGCGCCGCATGTCCTGCTCATGGTGCATGCCGTGGATCACCGAGCCGGCGCCCAGGAACAGCAGCGCCTTGAAGAATGCGTGGGTGAACAGGTGGAACATGGCCGCCTCGTAGGCGCCCACACCGGCGGCGAAGAACATGTAGCCGAGCTGCGAACAGGTCGAATAGGCGATGACCCGCTTGATGTCGTTCTGGGCCAGGCCGACCGTGGCGGCGAACAGGGCGGTGACCGCGCCGATCAGCGTCACGACCTGCTTGGCGACCGGCGCGTACTCGAACATCGGCGACAGCAGGCAGACCATGTAGACGCCCGCGGTGACCATGGTCGCCGCGTGGATCAGGGCCGAGACCGGGGTCGGGCCTTCCATGGCGTCCGGCAGCCAGGTGTGCAGGAAAAACTGCGCCGACTTGCCCATAGCGCCGATGAACAGCAGCACGCAGGCCAGATCGACCAGCGGCCAGTCCCGGCCGATGAAGGTCCAGGTCTTGCTGGCGCCGTCGGCGATCAGGGGGAAGAGCTCGGCGAATTCGATGGTCCCGAAGGCCCAGAACACCGTCATGATCCCCAGCGCAAAGCCGAAGTCGCCGACGCGGTTGACGACGAAGGCCTTGATCGAGGCGGCGTTGGCCGTCGGCTTCTTGAACCAGAAGCCGATCAGCAGGTAGGACGCCAGTCCCACCCCTTCCCAGCCGAAGAAGAGCTGCATGAAGTCGGCGGCCGTGACCAGCGCCAGCATGGCGAAGGTGAACAGCGACAGGTAGGCGAAGAAGCGCGGCTTGCTGTCGTCCTCGGCCATGTACCCCCAGCTGTAGAGGTGCACGAGGGCCGAGACGGTGGTCACGACCACAAGCATGACGGCCGACAGGCCGTCGATGCGGATCGACCAGGCCGACTGGAAGTCGCCGATGTTGATGAAGGGCGCGATGGCGACCGTGAAGGGCTCCATATGGCCCCAGGTCCACTGGCCGAAGGTGTACCAGGAGAGGCCGCAGGCCAGCAGCAGCAGGCCGGTGGTCACCGACTGGGACGCGACATTGCCGATCCGGCGGCCGAAGAGGCCGGCGATGATCGCCCCGACCAGCGGGGCGAAAACGAGCAGGGTGACGAGCTGTTGCAACGGGTCAGCCCTTCATCACGGAGGCGTCGTCCACGGCGATGTCGCCGCGGTTACGGAAGAAGGTCACCAGGATGGCCAGGCCGACAGCGGCCTCGGCCGCGGCGACGGTCAGCACGAACATCGCGAATATCTGCCCGACCACGTCGTGCAGGAAGGCGCTGAAGGCCACCAGGTTGATGTTCACCGCCAGCAGGATCAGCTCGATGCTCATCAGGATGACGATGACGTTCTTGCGGTTCACGAAGATGCCGAAGACGCCGATCGTGAACAGGATGGCCGCGACGGTGAGGTAGTGCGTCAGACCGATCATTCGCTGATCCCCTCACCCGGCTTGATGTCGACGATGGTCATGCCGGTCTTGGGGGTCCGCGCGTTCTGGGCCGGGATGCTCTGGCGCTTGATCCCCGGCTTGTGGCGCAGGGTCAGGACGATGGCGCCGATCATGGCCACCAGCAGCACCAGGCCGGCCGCCTGGAAGACATAGACGTAGTCTGTGTAGAGCACCCGTCCGATGGTCTCGGTGTTGGTCACGTCCGGCAGCGAGGTCTGCGGCAGGGCGTTCTTCGCCGCCGCGCCGTTCACCGCCACGTTCACCGCGATCATGACCATCTCGACGGTCAGGATGCCGGCCACCAGCAGTCCGATCGGCAGGTAGCGGGCGAAGCCCTCGCGAAGCTGGCTGAAGTCGACGTCCAGCATCATGACGACGAACAGGAACAGCACCGCCACCGCGCCGACGTAGACGACGATCAGCAGCATGGCGAGGAACTCCGCGCCGATCAGCACGAACAGTCCCGCGGCGCTGAAGAATGCTGTGATCAGGAACAGCACGGAGTGAACCGGATTGCGCGCGAAGACGACCGCGAGACCCGAAAGGATCGTCACTGTCGCCATCAGATAGAAGGCTATCGCCTGCAGAGCCATGTGGGCCCCTTACCCCTCTCAAACGGACCGGTGAATCGCGCGCCTCCCTTATCGGTAGGCGGCGTCCAGTTCCAGATTCTTCGCGATTTCGCGTTCCCAGCGGTCGCCGTTATCCAGCAGCCGCTCCTTGTCGTAGTAGAGTTCCTCGCGCGTCTCGGTCGCGTACTCGGTGTTCGGCCCCTCGACGATGGCGTCCACAGGGCAGGCCTCCTGGCACAGGCCGCAGTAGATGCACTTCACCATGTCGATGTCGTAGCGCGTCGTGCGGCGGCTGCCGTCCTCGCGCGGCTCGGCTTCGATGTAGATGGCCTGGGCCGGGCAGACGGCTTCGCAGAGCTTGCAGGCGATGCAGCGCTCTTCCCCGGAGGGATAGCGGCGCAGCGCGTGCTCGCCGCGGAAGCGCGGCGACTGCGGGTTGCGTTCGTTGGGGTAGATGACCGTCTTCTTGGGAGCGATCATGTACTGCATGGCCAGCACGAAGGCGCCGCCGAATTCGAGGAGCGCGGCGCCCTTCAGGGCCTGTCCGATGCGCTGCATCATGGTTTGGGCGCCTTGTTGGGGATGGAACAGACGTAGTTGGACAGCTGGGCGGGATCCTCGCCCTGCACGCCCTTGGGACGCACCTCGCCGCCGGCGCTCGCGCAGTCGGCCTTGGCCCTGACCATGGCGTCGTAGTTCACCAGGCCGCGGCCGAGCGTGTAGGTCGAGACCCCGCTCTCGGTCGTGGCGCAGGCGACGAGACCCAGCGCGAGCAGAAGCGGCGCGGCGCGGCGCATCACAGGTACACCTTCTGGAAGACCTTGTAGCCGGCGACCAGGAACACCCCGACCAGCGAGGTGGGCAGGAAGACCTTCCAGCCCAGCCGCATCAGCTGGTCGTAGCGGTAGCGGGGCACGATGGCCTTGGCCATGGCGAACATGAAGAACCAGAAGACCACCTTGGCGCTGAACACCAGCAGCAGCACGAAGCTCTGCAGCGTGGGGGCCCAGGTCGCCATGAAGTCCGTCGGGAAGCCGGGGTTCCAGCCGCCGAAGAACAGGATGGTGATCATCGCGCACATCAGCACGATGGAGACGTACTCGCCGAGCATGAACAGCAGGTAGGGCGCGGCGCTGTACTCGACCTGGTAGCCGGCCACGAGCTCGGACTCGGCCTCGGGAAGGTCGAACGGCGGGCGGTTCGTCTCGGCCAGGGCCGAGATGTAGAAGATGACCATCATCGGGATCATCACCAGCGCGATCGGCAGGTTGGCGAGGCCGCCGCCGAAGACGTTCCAGTTCCAGAACCAGCCGGACTGCTTTTCGACGAGCTCGGTCAGGTTCATCGTCCCGGCCAGCAGGATGACGGTGATGATCACGAAGCCGATGGAGACCTCGTAGGACACCATCTGCGCCGCCGAGCGCAGGCTGCCCAGGAACGGGTACTTCGAGTTCGAGGCCCAGCCGCCCATGATGATGCCGTAGACGCCCAGCGAGCTCATCGCCATCAGGTAGAGGACGCCGACATTGATGTCGGAGATCACCCAGCCGGGGGCCAGCGGGATCACGCCCCAGCCGGCCAGGGCCAGGGTGACGGTGATGATCGGGGCCAGCAGGAAGACGAACTTGTCGGCGCCGGCCGGGATGACCAGCTCCTTGAGGATGAACTTCAAGAGATCGGCAAAGGACTGCAGAAGGCCGAACGGGCCGACCACGTTGGGTCCCTTGCGCATCTGCACGCCGGCCCAGACCTTGCGGTCCATCAGCAGCAGGAAGGCGATCGATATCAGCAGGAAGACGACGATCAGCAGGATCTGACCCAGGGCCAGACCAAACCAGAGCCAGGGAGAGGTGGGTTCGGTCACCGGGCTACTCCGCGGCCATCTTGGCGGCGCCGGAGGCGACGGCGGCGCATTCGGCCATCGTCACGCTGGCGCGCGCGATCGGGTTGGTCAGGTGGAAGGCCGTCACGGCGCTGGTAAAGGCCCCCTCGCCCATCTCGCCGGCCCCGCCGAGGCCCGACAGGTCGGACGCCGTCGGGACCGAGCCCGGGGCGAAGTCGATCTGTCCGAAGGTCGGATGGTCGGCGAACAGCTTCAGGCGCAGCTGGTCGAGGCTGTCATACGGCAGCTTCGCGTCCAGATGCTCGCTGAGGGCGCGAAGGATGGCCCAGTCCTCGCGGGCCTCGCCCTTGGGGAACACGGCCCGCTCGCCCATCTGCACCCGGCCCTCGGTGTTGACGTAGAGGCCGTTCTTCTCGGTGTAGGCGGCGCCCGGCAGGATGACGTCGGCCTTGTGCGCGCCGCGGTCGCCGTGGCTGCCGAGGTAGACGGTGAAGGTGCCCGAGGCCGAAGCCTCGATCTCGTCGGCGCCGAGCAGGAGCAGCACGTCCAGCGCGCCCGGCTTGACCATCTCCAGCGCCGTCTTGCCGCCCTCGCCCGGGATGAAGCCCAGGTCCAGGCCGCCGACGCGGGCCGCCGCCGTGTGCAGCACGTTCCAGCCGTTCCAGCCGTCGCGGACGACGCCGAAGGTCTTGGCGAGGCCGGCAAGCGTCTTGAGCACCGCCGCGCCGCCGGGGCCGGTCAGGGCGCCCTGCCCCACGATGATCGCGGGACGCTCGGCGGCCTTGAAGGCCTTGACGAAGTCGGACCTGGACTTGGCCAGGCCCGCCAGCGTCTGGCCGCCGGCGCCCAGGTAGTCGTAGTCGTAGGTCAGGTCGGCGTTGTCGCCGATGACGCCGATGCGGGTCTTGCCGGCGATCCACTGCTTGCGCAGGCGGGTGTTGAACACCGGCGCCTCGAGGCGCGGGTTGGTCCCGACCAGCAGCACGGCGTCGGCGTTCTCGATCCCGGCCAGGGTCGAGTTGAACAGCCAGCTCTCGCGCGGCCCGGCGCCCAGCGCCACGCCGTCCTGGCGGCAGTCCAGGTTCTTCACGCCCAGCGACCCGAACAGGTCGAGAGCAGCCTTCATCGACTCGGCGTCCTGCAGGTCGCCGGCGATGACGCCGACGCGGTCAGGCGTCGTGGCCTTGATCTTCGACGCGACGGCGGCGAACGCCTCGCCCCAGGTGGCGGGGGCCAGCTTGCCGTTCACCCGGACGTAGGGGCGGTCGAGGCGCTGACGGCTCAGGCCGTCGACGGCGTAGCGGCTCTTGTCGCTCAGCCACTCCTCGTTGATGTCCTCGTTCACGCGCGGCAGGGCGCGCAGCACCTGGGCGCCGCGGCTGTCGATGCGGATGGCCGCGCCCATGGCGTCCATGACGTCGATGCTCTGGGTCTTCTTCAGCTCCCAGGGACGGTACTGGAAGGTCCAGGGCTTGTGGGTCAGGGCGCCGACCGGGCAGAGGTCGTTGACGTTGCCCGACAGTTCCGACGCCACGGCCTTGCCGAGATAGGTCGTGATTTCAACGTCTTCTCCGCGGGAGATAAGGCCGATGTCCGGCACGCCGGCCACTTCGGTGATGAAGCGGACGCAGCGGGTGCACTGGATGCAGCGGGTCATCACGGTCTTGATGACCGGACCCATTTCCTTCTCTTCGACGGCGCGCTTGTTCTCGTCATAGCGGCTGTTGTCGCGGCCATAGCCCATGGCCTGGTCCTGCAGGTCGCACTCGCCGCCCTGGTCGCAGATCGGGCAGTCCAGCGGGTGGTTGATGAGCAGGAACTCCATCACCCCTTCGCGGGCCTTCTTCACCATCGGCGTGTTGGTGAAGATCTCCTGGTTCTCGGCCGCCGGCAGCGCGCACGAGGCCTGGGGCTTGGGCGGTCCGGGCTTCACCTCGACCAGGCACATACGGCAGTTGCCGGCGATGCTCAGCCGCTCGTGGTAGCAGAAGCGCGGAATCTCTTCCCCGGCCAGTTCCGCGACCTGCAGAACCGTCATCCCGGGCTCGAACTCGACCTCGACGCCGTTGACCTTGGCTATGGGCATTACGCCTCAAACCTCTCGAATACCGGGGGCCGCCGCTGCGACCGCCCGCTCAAAACCTAGAACCAGGACCTGTCGCCGACGACGTAGTCCTGATGAAACTGCTGTTCGCTCTTCACGAGGTAGATGATGAACTCGATGAACGAGATCAGCCCCACGACGAGCGGTGGAATGGCCAGCAAGACCCAGCCGATCGTGCCGCACAGCAGCATGATGACGCCGGCGCCTGTCTTGCCGAGGTAGAACTTGTGGATGCCCAGCCAGCCGAGGAAGAAGGCCAGCAGGGCGGCGACGATCTTGTTCTTGTCGCCCGACAGGACCGACGGCGAGGTGGTGACGTAGATGTTTCGGGCCGCCCCGTCGACGACTTCGAAGTCGACGTCAGTTCCCTGCAGCACGCTGCGCACGCCGCCGCTCAGATCGCCGCGCGTGAACGGGTAGCGCTGACCATCGTCGCCGCTGATCAGGCCGTGCCCCTCGAGGTCGGCGTAGCTGAGAACCTTGCCGCGCATCCGCCCTACTCCGCCGCGATCAGCGTGGCGCCCTGGACGTGGGGCTTGCCGGCGCGATAGCTGGTGATGCGGTCCTCCACCTCGTGGCGGAAGTGGCGGAACAGGCCCTGGATCGGCCAGGCGGCCGCGTCGCCCAGGGCGCAGATGGTGTGCCCCTCGACCTGGCTGGCGACGTCCAGCAGCGTATCAATCTCACGCATGTCCGCCTCGCCGGTGGCCATGCGCTCCATCACCCGCCACATCCAGCCGGTGCCTTCGCGGCACGGCGTGCACTGGCCGCAGCTCTCGTGCTTGTAGAAGTAGCTGAGGCGCGCGATGGCGCGGACCAGGTCGGTGTCCTTGTCCATGACGATGACGGCGGCGGTGCCCAGGCCCGACTTCAGCTCGCGCAGGGCGTCGAAGTCCATCGGCAGGTCTTCGCACTGCTCGGCCGGGATCATCGCGACGGACGAGCCGCCCGGGATCACAGCCTTGAGGTTGCCCCATCCGCCGCGGATGCCGCCGCAGTGGTCTTCCATCAGCTGACGGAAGGGGATGCTCATCGCCTCTTCGACGTTGCAGGGCAGGTTCACATGCCCGCTGACGCAGAACAGCTTGGTGCCGGTATTGTTCGGACGGCCAAAGCCGGCGAACCAGCCGGCGCCCCGGCGCAGGATCGTGCCGACAACGGCGATCGACTCGACGTTGTTCACCGTCGTCGGCATGCCGTAGAGGCCGGCGCCGGCCGGGAACGGCGGCTTGAGGCGCGGCTGGCCCTTCTTGCCTTCCAGGCTCTCCAGCAGCGCGGTTTCCTCGCCGCAGATATAGGCGCCGGCGCCGTGGTGGACGTAGCAGTCGAAGTCCCAGTCATGGACGTTGTTCTTGCCGATCAGCTTTGCCTCATAGGCCTGCTTGATCGCCGCCTCGAGCACCTCGCGCTCGCGCACGTATTCGCCGCGGATGTAGATGTAGCAGGCGTGGGCCTGCATAGCCCGCGAGGCGATCAGGCAACCTTCGATCAGCAGGTGGGGATCATGGCGCATGATCTCCCGGTCCTTGCAGGTGCCGGGCTCGGACTCGTCGGCGTTGACGACCAGGTAGTGGGGACGGCCGTCCTTCACCTCCTTGGGCATGAACGACCACTTCAGGCCGGTGCCGAAGCCCGCGCCGCCGCGACCGCGCAGGCCGGAGTTCTTGACGTTGTCGATGATCCAGGCGGGACCGGCGTCCAGCATGTCCTTCGTTGCGTTCCAGCAGCCGCGCTTCTTCGCACCCTCCAGACCCCAGTCATGGAGCCCGTACAGGTTGGTGAAGATGCGGTCCTTGTCTTCGAGAATGCCGACCATGATCTCAGACGTTCGGATTGAAGGGATTGGCCCGGCGCCATTGGGCGCGCCGGAAAATGACGTAGATAAAAAGCATCCAGCCCAGGGCGATGACGCCGTAGCCGACCCAGATCGCCTGATCCGGCCAGCCGGCCACGAAGCGCGACGGCAGCACCATCGCCGCCCCGGCCAGGATCATCAGGAAGCCGATCAGGCGTTCGCGCCGGTGCAGCCCGCGCAGGGTGTCGATATAGGCCACGCGCTTGCCCAGCAGCTCGGCTTCGCCGGTGTCGGTCATTGGACGATGTCCCCCGACCGATCAGACGCGCCGGATTTGGCCGCCGCATTGGCTTTCGAGAACCGAACCAGCACGACGACCAGCGGGATGGCCCCAAGCAGCGCCAACCCGACGAGGGCAGGCACGCTATCGGTCATTATATAGACGATCACGCCCGCCACAGTGCACAGCGCGTCCCAGATCCACACAATCTGGAACGGGCGATGCTTCATGAGGTTGGGCGCGTTGACGCTCACGCCGGGGTCTCCGCCTTGCCGGCCTTCTTCGCCTTTTCAGGCGCGTTGGGCAGCTTGATCTTCTTGGCGGCCGAACCGTCGTACAGCTTGGGGTCCAGCAGGGTCTGGATCTTGCCGTGCGGCTCCGACGCCCCGCGGCCGACATAGGAGCCGGGCCTGGGCGACTTGCCGGCGGCGAAGTCGTCGAGGATCTGGCCCAGGTTCTCGGGCGTCAGATCCTCGTAATAGTAGTCGTTGATCGCGGCCATCGGGGCGTTGGAGCAGGCGCCCAGGCACTCGACCTCTTCCCAGCTGAACTTGCCGTCGGCGGAGATGTGGTTCTTGGGGCCGATCCTGTCCTTCAGCACCGTCTTCAGGTCGTTGGCGCCGCACAGCATGCAGGGCGTGGTGCCGCACAGCTGCACGAAGGCGACCTTCCCGACCGGCTCCAGCTGGAACATCGTGTAGAAGGTGGCCACTTCCAGCACCCGGATCACCGGCATGCCGAGCAGCTCGGCGATGGCGCGGATGGCGGGCTCGGAGACCCAGCCTTCCTGCTTCTGGACCAGCCACAGGATCGGGATCACCGCCGACTGGCGGCGCTCGGTCGGGTATTTGGCGATCCACCAGGTCGCGGTCGCCATCGTGTCGGCGCTGAACGCGAACGAGGCGGGCTGTTCCTTGGCGAGACGACGGACGGACATGCGTCAGGCTTTCACGAAATCGACGCGGGCGATCTTGCCGCCCGCGAAGCTGTAGATGGCGGCGACCTCGAAGGGCGTCGCGTCGGGCGAACGGAAGACCCGCTCATGATCGATGACGGTGTTGCCGATCACCACGCGGCCGACCAGCTCGGCGCGGTTCTGTGGGAACTGCGCGAACATGCCCTCGTAGCGGGCGCGATAGTCGGCGATGCCGCGCAGGTTCGGCTCGGCGTTCAGGTCGGCCACGACCACGTCGTCCGCAAAACAGGCGCAGTGAGCGTCCAGGTCCTGGGCGTTGTAGGCGTCGAGCTGAGCCTTGGCGAGGTCGAGGGGGCTCACCGGTCGATCTCCCCGAACACGATGTCCAGCGAGCCGAGAATGGCGCTGACGTCGGCCAGCATGTGGCCGCGGTTGAGGTAGTCCATGGCCGCCAGGTGCGGGAAGCCGGGCGCGCGGATCTTGCAGCGGTAGGGCTTGTTGGAACCGTCGCTGACCAGAAACACGCCAAACTCGCCCTTGGGCGCCTCGACACAGGCGTAGACCTCGCCGGCCGGGGTGCGGAAGCCCTCGGTGTAGAGCTTGAAGTGATGGATCAGCGCCTCCATCGACGCCTTCATCTCGGCACGGCGCGGCGGGGCGATCTTGTTGTCGGTAGTCATCACCGGCCCGCGCGTCTTGCGCAGCATCTCGCAGGCCTGGCGGATAATCTTCGTCGACTCGCGCATCTCCTGCATGCGGCACAGGTAGCGGTCGTAGCAGTCGCCGTTGACGCCCAGCGGGATGTCGAACTCGAAGTCGTTGTAGTTCTCGTACGGCTGGTTGCGGCGCAGGTCCCAGGCGATGTTTGAGCCGCGGACCATAACGCCCGAGAAGCCCCACTCGATGGCGTCCTGTTTAGTCACCACGCCGATGTCGACGTTGCGCTGCTTGAAGATGCGGTTGCCGGTCAGCAGGGTCTCGAGGTCGTTGCACATCTTCGGGAAGGCCACGGCCCAGGCGTCGATGTCCTCGACCAGCGCGTCGGGCAGGTCCTGGTGGACGCCGCCGGGCCGGAAGTAGTTGCTGTGCAGACGAGCGCCGCAGGCGCGCTCGTAGAAGACCATCAGCTTCTCGCGCTCCTCGAAGCCCCAGACGGGCGGCGTCAGGGCGCCGACGTCCATGGCCTGGGTCGTCACGTTCAGCAGGTGGTTCAGGATCCGGCCGATCTCGCTGTAGAGCACGCGGATGATGCGGCCGCGGATCGGAACGTCGACGTCCAGCAGCTTCTCGATGGCCAGGCAGAAGGCATGTTCCTGGTTCATCGGCGCCACATAGTCGAGGCGGTCGAAGTAGGGGATGTTCTGGAGGTAGGTGCGGGCCTCCATCAGCTTCTCGGTGCCGCGGTGAAGCAGACCGATATGCGGGTCGACCCGCTCGACCACTTCGCCGTCCAGCTCGAGCACCAGACGCAGCACGCCGTGCGCGGCCGGGTGCTGGGGGCCGAAGTTGATGTTGAACTTGCGGACCGGGGTTTCCGGGATGGCCGGGATGTTGGACGCGTCGTCGGCCATGATCAGCTCCCCGCCTTGTCGTCGCCCGGCAGCGCGTACTTTGCGCCTTCCCAGGGGGACAGGAAATCGAACTGCCGGAACTCGGCGATCTTCACCGGCTCGTAGACCACCCGCTTCAGCTCGTCGTCGTAGCGGACCTCGACATAGCCGGTCATCGGGAAATCCTTCCGCAGCGGATGGCCGTGGAAGCCGTAGTCGGTCAGTAACCGGCGCAGGTCCGGGTGGTTCTCGAAGAAGATACCGTACATGTCGAACGCCTCGCGCTCGAACCAGTTGGCGGCCGGGAAGATGTCGGCCACGGACGGGACGGCGGTGTCCTCGTCGGTCTGCACCTTCAGGCGGATGCGGTGGTTCTTCACCAGGCTGAGCAGGTGGTAGACCACGTCGAAGCGCAGCGGGCGCTCGGGGTAGTCCACGCCGCACAGGTCGATCAGCTGGTGGAACCGGCAGTCGGGATGGTCGCGCAGCTGGGTCAGGGCCTGATGCACGCGATGCGCCGGGCCGGTGACGGTCAGCTCGCCATAGGCGATCTCGTAGCCGGTGATCGCGCCGGCGCTGTTGGCGACGATGGCCAGGCCCAGGGCGTCGAGGTCGGTGCTCATCGCTCGATGGTCCCCGTGCGACGAATCTTCTTCTGCAGCTGCAGCACGCCGTAAACCAGCGCCTCGGCGGTCGGCGGGCAGCCGGGGATATAGATGTCCACCGGCACGATCCGGTCGCAGCCGCGCACGACGCTGTAGCTGTAATAGTAGTAGCCGCCGCCGTTGGCGCAGCTGCCCATGCTGATGACGTAGCGGGGCTCGGGCATCTGGTCGTAGACCTTGCGCAGCGCCGGGGCCATCTTGTTGGTCAGGGTGCCGGCGACGATCATCACGTCGCTCTGGCGCGGGCTGGCGCGGGGCGCAAAGCCGTAGCGCTCCAGATCGTAGCGCGGCATCGAGGCCTGCATCATCTCGACCGCGCAGCAGGCCAGGCCGAAGGTCATCCACATCAGCGAACCGGTGCGGGCCCAGGTGATCAGGTCATCGGCGGCGGCCGTGACGAAGCCCTTGTCGGCCAGCGCCTGGGAGACGCCGTCGAAGTAGGGATCGTGAAGCTTGGGGTCATAGCCCTCGACGGTCGCGCGACCGGCGGAACCAGCGGGAACGATCACTCCCATTCGAGGGCGCCCTTCTTCCATTCGTAGATGAAGCCCACGGTCAGCACGCCCAGGAAGGTCATCATCGACCAGAAGGCGAAGACTGTTTGTTCCACGGGTAGCTTCAGCAGGGTGACCGCCCAGGGGAACAGGAACGCCACTTCCAGGTCGAAGATGATGAACAGGATCGAGACCAGGTAGAACCGGATGTCGAACTTCATCCGCGCATCGTCGAAGGCGTTGAACCCGCACTCATAGGCCGAGAGCTTTTCGGGGTCCGGCGCCGACGGGCCCAGGGTCGCCGAGGCGACCGTGAACAGCACGCCGAGAATCGCTCCGATCCCGAGCAGGATCACAAGCGGCAGGTACTGGAGGAGGAAGGCGTCCATGGGTGTCCCTGGAAGGAGTCGGGCGCCTTGTAGCCCATGCCTGAGAGGCGTTCAAACGGCAGGCAAATATTGAGAACCGTTATCAGGATTGGACGCGAGTCTTGCTCCCCGGCGAACGGTGTGCAGTCTCTCGCTCCGTGAGCAAACGCCCGGTCGCCCTTCGAGTCCTCGACGCCGTCGAACGCCTGGGCAACCGGTTGCCCGACCCTGTCTTCATCTTCCTGTGGCTGATCGGCGCGCTGGTCCTGTCCAGCATCGTCTTCGCCGCCATGGGCGTGGCCGCCGTCAACCCGGTGACCGGCGAGACCCTGGTCGCCAAGAGCCTGCTGGCCCCGGACAACGTCCGCACCCTGCTGACCGAAATGGCCAAGACTTTCACGGGGTTCGCCCCGCTGGGACTGGTTCTGCTGGTCATGCTCGGGGCCGGCGTCGCCGAGCGCGTGGGCCTGCTGGCCGACACCATCCGCCGGCTGGTCGCCGCCGCGCCGGTCAGGCTGCTGACGCCGATGGTGCTGATGATCGGGCTGATGTCCAACCACGCGGCGGACTCGGGAATCGTCGTCCTGCCGCCGCTGGCGGCGGCGGTGTTCGCCGCCGCCGGCCGCCATCCCATCGCCGGGCTGACGTGCGCCTATGCCGCAGCTATCGCCTCCTTCGCGGGTAATCCCCTGCCCGGCCAGTTCGACGCGCTGATTCTCGGCTTCACCGAGCCAGCGGCCCGGCTGCTGGACCCTGACTGGACTGCAAACCTGGCGGGTAACTGGTACTTCACCCTGTCCGGAGCCGTGGTCTTCACGCTCGTCGGCTGGTGGGTGACCGACAAGGTGGTCGAGCCGCGCCTCGGACCCTGGACCGGGGCCCGCACGGACGCCGAGGGCGAAAAGGCCCCTGTAGTCCCGCGCGGCGCGCTGAGCATGGCCGGCCTCGCCGCCCTGGCGGTGATCGCGCTGTGGGCGGCGCTGGTCCTGCTGCCGGGCGGCCCGCTCCGCGACATCACCGCCGAGGGGCCGGCCCAGTGGACGCCGTTCTTCCGCTCGCTGATCTCGGCCTTCTTCCTGCTCTTCATGGTCGCCGGCTGCGTCTACGGCATGCGCACCAAAGTCATCCGCAAGGACAGCGATGTCGTGCGGCTGGCCTCCGACTCGATCGCCGCCATGGCCCCCTACATCGTGCTGGCCTTCGCCGCCTCGCACTTTATCGCCATGTTCAACTGGTCGAACCTGGGGGCGATCACCGCCATCAAGGGGGCCGGCGCCCTGCGCGAGTCGGGTCTGCCGCTGCCGCTGATTCTGGTCGGGGTGACCATCCTGGCGGCGACGCTCGACATGTTCATCTCCTCGGCTTCCGCAAAATGGGCGGCGCTGGGTCCGGTGATGGTGCCGATGCTGATGTTGCTCGGCGTCAGCCCGGAGATGACCACGGCCGCCTACCGGATGGGCGACTCCAGCCTGGTGATCGCCTCGCCGATGAGCGCCTACTTCGTTCTACTGCTGGGGTTCGGGCGACGCTGGGTCCCCGACCTGGGCGTCGGCGGGCTGATCTCTATCCTGCTGCCCTATGCGCTGGCCTTCTTCGTGTCAGGCATGCTGATCACCGGCGTCTGGGCCCTGCTGACCCTCGCCACCGGACCGGTTGCGCCTTTTCACTACCTCGTTCCGCAGTAGCTGTTGACAGCCCCGGAGTCGGGACCTATCAGACGCCCCTCGCCGCAGGGCGAGCATCTTTGCGGGTGTAGCTCAGTTGGTTAGAGCGCCGGCCTGTCACGCCGGAGGTCGCGGGTTCGAGTCCCGTCACTCGCGCCATTTCCCTGAAATCGGCGCACCAAACCCTCCGACGGCGCGTAGTCGACGCATCCGGCCGCCAGGGGGCTGACGAGACTCTCGCGTTGATTTAATCCGGCCCCTGATGATTGCACCCGAACTGGAGCCCCCGCGAGACCGGCAGGTCGCCGCGCTTTGTTACCGCACCGCTGCCCGCCTGGAGATCCTGCTGGTGACGTCGCGCGAGACCCGGCGCTGGGTCACGCCCAAGGGCTGGCCTATGGCGGGCCGCCCCGATCATGCCGCCGCCGCCGTCGAGGCGTTCGAGGAGGCCGGCGTGGACGGGGTCGTCTCCGAGCGGGCGCTGGGGATCTTCGGCTACGACAAGATCCTGAAGAGCACCGAAATCCTTGCGGTGACCGCCGCCCTCTATCCACTGGAGGTCGTCATCCTGCGCGAGGACTGGCCAGAGAAGGGCCAGCGTGATCGCCGGTGGTTCACGCCGGCCGAGGCCGCCGAGCTCGTTCAGGAGGCCGGGCTGGCGCAGCTCATCCTCGATTTCGGCCAAAGGGCTGGCTGAGGCCGTCCGCTGTCGCCTGGGCAGCGGGGAGGCTATTCCTCGCCCTTCCTGTCCTTCAGCTGCCCGCGCCGGGCAAGGGCCTCGCGCAGAAGCACCTCGAGCTGCGCATTGACGCTGCGCAGCTCGGCGGCCGCGAGGCGCTCGACGGCTTCGAGCACCTCGGGCCTTACCCGCATCAGAAAGGCGCGCTTGCCAGGGCTGGCCACGACCTAGCCGTACAGCGTGCCGGTGTTCAGGACGGGCTGGGCGTCACGGTCGCCGCAGAGGACGACCAGCAGGTTGGAGACCATCGTCGCCTTCCGCTCGTCGTCCAGCTGCACCACGCCCCGCTCGCTGAGCTGGTTGAGGGCGCTTTCCACCATGCTGACCGCGCCGATGACGATGGTCCGTCGCGCCGCCAGCACCGCTTCGGCCTGCTGCCGCCGCAGCATGGCCCCGGCGATCTCCGGGGCATAGGCCAGGTGCATCAGGTGGGTCTCGTCGATGGCGATGCCGGCCACCGCGACGCGGGTCTGCAGGTCTTCCTTGAGCCGCTCACTGACGATCTCGGCGTCGGCGCGCAGGGTCGGCTCCTCCTCCTCGGCGTGATCATAGGCGTAGTGCCGGGTGACCTCGCGCAGCGCGGTCTCGATCTGGATGTTGATGAAGGCGGCGTAGTCATCGACGTCGAACAGGGCCTGGGCCGAGTCCGCCACGCGCCAGACGACGTTGGCGGCGATTTCGATCGGATTGCCGCGCTTGTCGTTCACCTTCAGCGTCTCGCTGGTGACGTTGCGCACGCGCAGGCTGATCTTCTTGCGACCATACCAGGGCAGCACCCAGCGCAACCCCGTGGTGCGGTCCGTGCCCTTGTACTCCCCGAACAGGGTGATGGCGCAGCCCTCGTTGGGCTGCAGCGAATAGAAGCCGGCCAGGCCGATCGACGCGACGCTGATCACGAAGATGCCGGTGATCCCGATCGTCTCCATGCCATCGACCTTGATAAAGGTCACGAACCAGATGCCGGCCGCGATCAGGGCCAGCAGGGCCAACAGGATCAACCCGCCGTTGATGCCGCCGCCGACCCGTTCCGCGGTCCTGTTGATGCTCAGATGTGCCGCCATCGCGCCCTCCATGAGTGGTAGCAAAGTGATATCACTTTTGCCTGCCGCGTCAATGGCGCTTGCAGCGGGCGCCCCGGGGCGGCTAGGCGAGGAGGATACGGGGGACCCATGGCGCGCATTCTGTTCACGACCTGGGAAGGCGGCGGTCACGTCCAGCCGATGATGCTGGTCGCGGCGGGTCTGCGCTCGCGCGGCCATCAGGTGCTGGTCCTCAGCGACGCCTGCAACGCCGCCGACGCCGCGGCTCTGGACCTGCCCTTCCAGCCCTGGCGGCATGCGCCCTCCCGGCCGGACAAGACCGCCGCCAGCGACCTTTTGCGTGACTGGGAGGCCGACAATCCGATGGAGTCGGTCTCGCGCCTCTGCGACCGGATAATCGCCGGCCCGGCGGCCCTCTACGCCCGCGACGTGCTCGAGGCGCTGGACGCGGCGCCGGTCGACCTGATCGTCAGCCAGGAGCTGCTGTTCGGGCCGATGATGGCGGCGGAGAAGGCCGGCGTTCCGCTGGCCCTGTTCTGCGCCAACGTCTGGCCCTTCCCCACCCTGCCCGGCCAGCCCCCGTTCGGCGCAGGCATGGCGCCCGCGGGCAACGACCAGGAGGTCATGCTGCACCAGATGGTCGGCCAGACCACGCGGACCATTTTCCAGATGGGCCTCCCCGCGCTGAACGCCGCCCGCGAGGGACTGGGCCTGGCCCCGCTGGCCGACCTGTTCGACCAGCTCGCCGTCGCGCGACTCATCCTGCTGGGGACGAGCCGCGCTTTCGACTTCGCACCGCAGCCGCTGGCCGCGCCGTTCGCCTATGCCGGACCCTATGTCGCCGACCCGGTGGGCGTGCAGGCCTGGGAGTCGCCCTGGCCGGCCGGAGACGCGCGTCCGCTGGTTGTCGTGACCTCGTCCTCACTCTACGAGGCGCAGGAGGACCTGCTGCGACGGACCCTGGCGGCGCTGGCCGCCCTGCCCGTCCGCGCTGTGGTCACACTGGGTCCGGCCCTGGACCTGGCGGACTTCCCCGGGGCGGAGAATGTCGTGGTCGTCGTCAGCGCCTCGCACGCGGCCCTGATGGCCCAGGCGGCGCTGTTCGTGACCCATGGCGGCCACGGCTCGGTGATCCGGCCGCTGATGGCCGGCCTGCCGCTGCTGGTTCTGCCAGGCCTGCGCGACCAGCGAGACAACGCCCAGAGGGTGGTTCATCGCGGCGCCGGCCTGATGCTGGAACGGGACGCCAGGCCGGAGGCCATCGCCGGGGCCGTCCAGACACTGCTCGAGGACCCCCGCTACCGTGACGCCGCCCGGACGCTCGGCGAGGCCATCGCTGCGGACCTTGCAGGACGCTCGGCGGAGGATCTGCTTGAGGCGCTGCTCTAGGCGGGCTTGAGCCGGTAGTGGCTGACGCCCCACTCCTCGCCGCCGCGATGGCCGAACAGGCCGGCGGTGGCCAGGAAGAACAGCCGCCAGCGCCGCCGCCACAGCTCCGCGTCGGGGCCATAGACCTCGCGCATGATCCGGCGGACCGTCAGGTCTTCCCGGTCCATGTTGGCCAACCAGTCCAGGGCGGTCCGTTCGTAGTGCCGGCCGCTCCAGCGCCAGTCGGCCTCCAGCGTGAAGATGTCGCCGAAGTCGCGGATAAGGTCATGGCTGGGCATGAACCCGCCGGTGAAGAAGTAGCGACCGATCCAGTCGGAGGGGTCTTCGCTGGCGAAGCGGTACGGCGCGGTGCGGGACGAGAAGACGTGCAGGAACAGCCGGCCCTCCGGCGCGAGCCACGCCCGAACGCGACCCAGCAGCTGCGCCCAGTTGGCCATATGCTCGAACATCTCGACCGAGACGACCCGGTCGAACCGGCCCTCCGGCTCGAAGACGTTGGCGTCGGCGGTGACCACGGTGAGGTTCGAAAGCCCCGCCGCCGTCGCCCGCGCCTCGATGTGCGCCCGCTGGCCGTGCGAATTGGATACCGAGACGATTGTGGCGTTCGGATAGCGCGCCGCCATCCAAAGGCTGAGCGAGCCCCAGCCGCAGCCCAGTTCCAGAATGCGCTGCCCGTCCTGGAGATCGGCGTGTTCGCAGGTCTCGGCCAGGGCGGCGTCCTCGGCCTGGGCCAGGGTCGCGCCGGGCGCATAGAGGCAGCTGGAGTATTTGAGCCGGGGTCCAAGCACGAGCTCGAAGAACGCCGGGGGCAGCTCGTAGTGCTGATCGTTGGCCGCCTCGACATGTTCGGCGATCGGCCGGGTCCGCATGTCCGCCGCGAAGCGGGCGGCGGCGTCGCGCGGCAGGTCCAGCAGCTCGCGGCGCTGGCCTTCGACCAGGTGCGAGATCACGGCGCGGCGAAGACGGTCCGGCGCCGGCAGGCCCTCGGCGGCGTGGATCGCGGCGGCGAGCAGGCTCATGCGGGGTCCTTTCGGGGCGGCAGCGGGATGAAGACCGAAACACGGCGCTGGTAGGCCCGGTAGGCCTCGCCGCGGGACCGGATCATGGCCGCCTCGAGCGGGGGGACGCCCGAGCCCTTGATGAGCAGCAGCGCCATGAAGGCGGGCCCGGCAAGGGCCAGCCAGCCCCAGGGCCAGGCCAGCCCGATGGCGATCACCGGCCAGGCCATCCAGACCAGCCACTCGAAGAAGTAGTTCGGATGCCGCGACCAGCCCCAAAGGCCGATGTCGCAGACCTTGCCGTGGTTGGCCGGGTCGGCCTTGAACCGCGCCAGCTGGGCGTCGGCCAGCCCCTCCCCGCCGATGGCCAGCAGCATAAGCGCCACACCCGCGGCGTCCTGCCAGCACAGCGGACCGGGCCGATGGGCGGCGACCATCACGGCGACCGCCAGCAGCGCGCCGGACAGCGCCTGGACCTGAAGGAATCCGAACATTCGGCGGTCGAGGTCCTTGCCCCAATCCTTGCGGAAGTGGGCGTAGCGGGGATCCTCGACCGGCGAGGCGCCGACCCGCTTCAGGAGATGGGTGCCCAGCCGCAGAGACCAGGCCGCGACGAGCGCGGCGGCCAGCCACTGTCGCGCGCCGGGGGCGGCGCCGGCGACCGGCCACAGCGCCAGAGCCACGCCGGCCGCGCCGGTCGCATAGCTCCACCAGACATCCGTCCAGCCGCCATTGCGCCGCGCCTTCTGGAAGGCCCAGGCGACGGCCATGACAAGACAGAAGGCGGCGGTGACGCCAAGGATGGGTAACAGCATGGAAGGGCTACGCGCCAAACAGGCCATTGGATCGGTCGGGGGGAGAGCGGCCCTTCTTCGCCAGGGCTGCGAAGGGTACGCCTTCGCGCGCCCGTGGGCCTGCCAGGCCGAAGCGCACGGCAGTGCGCGAAGGCTGGTGGGCGGCGACGGGTTCGAACCGCCGACCCTCTCGGTGTAAACGAGATGCTCTGACCAGCTGAGCTAGCCGCCCTTTAGGACGCCTCATAGCGGTGAAGCGGCTCCCGGAAAAGCGAAGAGGCGGCCGTCCCGTCAGGACGACCGCCTCCTCAAGTCTCAAAGATGTCGCGAGCGGCTTAGCCGTTCAGCGTCGTCTTCAGGCCTTCACCCACCTGGAAGCGGGCGGTCTTGGACGCCGGGCGGCTCACGGTCTCGCCAGTGCGCGGGTTGCGAGCGGTGCCCGCGGCGCGATTGACGGCCTTGAACGTGCCAAAGCCTACCAGGCGAACGTCATCGCCCTTCTTCAGCGACGCGGTGACCGCATCGACGAAGCTTTGCAGAGCCGCAGCGGCTTGCGTCTTGTTGAGACCAGCGCCATCGGCGATGACGGCGACCAGTTCGGCCTTGGTCATAGAATTCTCCCAGCCAGTGTTGTGCGGCGCGGCGCTCCCGTTCCGGGCGAGCCGTTCGCGTGCAAGGGATTATGGCGGATGGCGCCCCCCCGTCAAACAAAAGGCCGCCCGGGAATCAGCCGGACGGCCCAAGTTATCGCTGATAATCTACCCTTGGGTGATCCCTAGTGGGTGATTACCGCGTCGGAGTCGCCATCATCGGCCTTCGCAGGTGCAGCAACGACATCGTCCGAGTCGGTCCATTCGATCGGCGAAAGAGGTCCGGTAAGGGCCAGGGCGAGCACCTGGTCGATGGTCGAGACCGGGATGATCTCGAGCCCCGACTTCACCGTTTCCGGCACTTCGGCGAGATCCTTCTCGTTCTCTTCCGGGATCAGAACGGTCTTGATGCCTGAACGAAGGGCGGCCAGCAGCTTCTCCTTCAGGCCGCCGATGGCGGTGACCCGGCCGCGCAGGGTGATCTCGCCCGTCATGGCGATGTCCTTGCGGATCGGATTGCCGGTCAGCACCGAGACCATGGCCGTGGCCATGGCCGCGCCGGCCGAGGGGCCGTCCTTGGGGGTGGCGCCGTCGGGGACGTGGACGTGGATGTCGGTCTTCTCGAACACCGAGGGCTTGATGCCGAACGCCGGGGCCCGTGAGCGGACATAGCTGTTCGCCGCCGAGATCGACTCCTTCATCACGTCCTTGAGGTTGCCGGTGATCGACATCCGGCCCTTGCCGGACATCCTGATCGCCTCGATGGTCAGGATGTCGCCGCCGAATTCGGTCCAGGCCAGGCCGGTCACGATGCCGACCTGATCCTCGGCGTCCGTCTCGCCGTAGCGGTACTTCTTGACGCCGGCGTACCTGGCCAGCCGCTCGTCATCGACGGTGATGCTTTCGATGTCCTCCCGCGACAGGTCGCGAACGACCTTCCGCGCCAGGTTGCCCAGCTCCCGCTCCAGCGACCGCACGCCAGCTTCCCGGGTGTAGTATCGGATCAGGTCGCGGATCGCCTTTTCGGGGACGATGAACTCGGCGTCCTTCAGGCCATGGTCCTTGGCCAGTCGCGCCAGGATGTGGCGCTTGGCGATCTCGACCTTCTCGTCCTCGGTGTAGCCGGGGATGCGGATGATCTCCATGCGGTCCAGCAGCGGCTGGGGCATGTTCAGGCTGTTGGCCGTGGTGACGAACATGGTCTGGCTGAGGTCGTAGTCGACCTCCAGATAGTGGTCGGCGAAGGTCGAGTTCTGGGCGGGATCCAGCACCTCCAGAAGCGCCGAAGAGGGATCACCGCGCCAGTCGCTGCCCATCTTGTCGATCTCGTCGAGCAGGAAGAACGGATCAACCGCCTTGGCCTTCTTCATCGACTGTATGACCTTGCCGGGCATCGAGCCGATGTAGGTGCGGCGGTGACCGCGGATCTCGGCCTCGTCACGTACCCCGCCCAGGGACAGGCGCACGAACTCACGGCCGGTCGCCTTGGCGATAGACTTGCCCAGCGAGGTCTTGCCCACGCCCGGAGGGCCGACAAGGCAGAGGATCGGGCCCTTCAGCGTGCCGGTCCGGGCCTGGACGGCGAGGTACTCGAGGATGCGCTCCTTGACCTTTTCCAGCCCGTAGTGGTCCTCCTCGAGGATCGCCTCGGCCTTCACCAGGTCGATCTTCTTGGGCTTGGCCTTGCCCCAGGGAATGGACAGCAGCCAGTCGAGGTAGTTGCGCACCACGGTGCTCTCGGCCGACATCGGGCTCATGTTGCGCAGCTTCTTGAGCTCCGCCTCGGCCTTGGTCCGGGCTTCCTTCGAGAGCCGGGTCTTCTTGATGCGTTTCTCGAGCTCGATGAGTTCGTCGCGACCGTCGTCCTGGTCGCCCAGCTCGCGCTGGATCGCCTTCATCTGCTCGTTCAGATAGTACTCGCGCTGGGTCTTCTCCATCTGGCGCTTCACGCGCGAGCGGATCTTCTTCTCGACCTGCAGGACGCTGATCTCGCCTTCCATCAGCGCGAAGACCTTCTCGAGGCGCTTCACGATGTCGAAGATTTCCAGCAACTGCTGCTTGTCGGCGATCTTCACCGACAGGTGAGCGGCGATGGAGTCGGCCAGCTTGCCCGGCTCGGCGATCTGCGGGATCGAGGCCAGGGCTTCGGGCGGGATCTTCTTGTTGAGCTTGACGTAGTTTTCGAACTGCTCGGCCACGGCGCGCGACAGGGCTTCGGCCTCGTGCGCCTCGCCGCCGTCCTCGTCGATGATGGCGGTCTCGGCCTCGTAGTAGTCCTCGCGACCGGTGAACTTGACCACGGCGGCGCGGTCCTTGCCCTCGACGAGCACCTTGACCGTGCCGTCCGGCAGCTTGAGCAGCTGCAGCACGGTGGCGATCACCCCGACGTCGTAGATGTCATCGGTGGCGGGGTCGTCGTCGGCGGAGTTCTTCTGGGTGGCCAGCAGGATCTGCTTGTCGGCGCGCATGACCTCCTCGAGGGCGCGCACTGACTTGTCGCGTCCCACGAACAGGGGAACGACCATATGGGGAAACACGACGATGTCCCGAAGCGGCAACACCGGAAGCGTACGGATGTCCGTCATACCAATCTCCTTGGCGCGACCCGGGATCGGCGTCGCGCTCCCGGCCCCCGAAGGACCGGACTTGTTACGGATATGTGGCCGCTTCGCAGGCGCATTCAAGCGCGGCGGGAGTCACGCGGCGTCGGGCCCCACACACGGGCGCGTGATCCCGAGACGCTGGAGGGACGTCTCTACCCCCCCGCCGCGTCCCGTGTCGCGCCGACCCGCTGCGCCAGGGCGGCGCCCATGAAGGCGTCCAGGTCGCCGTCCAGAACCCCGGCCGTGTCGGAGGTTTCCACCCCGGTGCGCAGGTCCTTGACCATCTGGTAGGGCTGCAGGACGTAGCTGCGGATCTGGTGACCCCAGCCGATATCGGTCTTCTGGTCTTCCAGCGCCTGGGCGGCGGCTTCCTGCTTCTGCAGCTCGACCTCGTAGAGGCGCGCGCGCAGCATTTTCCAGGCTTCCTCGCGGTTCTGGTGCTGGCTTCGGCCGGCCTGGCAGGCCACGGCGATGCCGGTGGGGATGTGGGTCAGGCGAACGGCGGAGTCGGTCTTGTTGATGTGCTGGCCGCCGGCGCCGCTGGCCCGGTAGGTGTCGGTGCGCACGTCGGCCGGATTGATCTCGATCTCGATGGTGTCGTCGACCACCGGATAGACCCAGGCCGAGGCGAAGGACGTATGGCGCTTGGCCGCCGCGTCATAGGGGCTGATGCGGACCAGGCGATGCACGCCGGCCTCGGTCTTCAACCAGCCATAGGCATTGGGGCCCTTCACCTGCAGCGTGGCCGACTTGATGCCGACCTGGTCACCGCCGGTCTCCTCGACCAGCTCGACGCTGTAGCCGTGGGCCGTCGCCCAGCGGCTGTACATGCGCAGCAGCATGTTGGCCCAGTCGCAGGACTCGGTGCCGCCGGCCCCGGAGTTGATCTCGACATAGGCGTCGTTGCCGTCGGCTTCGCCGGACAGGAGGGCTTCCAGCTCGGCCTTAGCGGCGCGGGCCTTGATCTCCTTCAGCTGGGCGCGGGCGTCCTCCAGGGAGGGCTCATCGCTCTCCATGTCGGCCAGCTCGGCGTAGTCGACCGCGTCAGCGAGGTCGGTCTCGATCGCCTTCACCGCGTTGATGCGATCAGCCAGCTGCTGCCGCTCGCGCATCAGCGCCTGGGCCTCCGCAGGCTTGTCCCACAGCGTGGGGTCTTCGGATCGGGCGTCCAGCTCGTGGAGGCGTCTTAGCGCGACATCCCAGTCAAAGACGCCTCCTGAGCAGTCCTGCGGACTGCTCGATGTCAGCCTTGGCGGCCTCGACATCCGGTCTCATGAAATCACCCTGTCTGGTTCGGAGCGGCGGAGATAGGCCACGTCAGGCGAAAGTGGAAGCCGGTTTCGCCGCCCGACCTGGCCTACACTTTTGATTCCAACGCCTTTGGCGCGCCAAAGGCTTGGGGCTGCTCCGCGCCTCAATACAATCCGCTCAGGTCATCGGGGATCTTGGGTCGGACAGGCGCGGGCGGCGGCGGCGGCTGTTCGGTGCTCAGCTTCCCGCCGGGCCAGGCCTCCTGATAGGAGACCGGCCCCTCGGCCTTGGGCGCGACGACGGCCGTCTTCGGCTCGCTTCCGGGCCGGAACGCCTCGCGCTGACCACCGACCACCATGAAGGTAGCGGTCTTGGGCGCCTTGAAAGGCGTCGGCGCCACGGCCTGAAGCGACGGCTCCTGCATGAAGCTGACGAAGATCGGCAGGGCAGAGACGCCGCCCGCCTCCCCTTCGCCCAGCGAGCGGTTATCGTCGAAACCGACGAACACGCCGACCACGATGTCGTGCGTGAAGCCGACGAACCAGGCGCTGCGGTACTCATTGGTGGTGCCGGTCTTGCCCGCCACGGGGCGGCCCAGGACGCTGGCCTGGGTGGCGGTGCCGCGCTGGACGACGCCCTCGAGCATCGAGGATATCTGGAAGGCGGTGATCGGATCGATGATCTGCTCGCCGGCGGGCGGTATGCGCGGACTTTCCTCACCGTTGAAGCCAGCGACACAGCCGCGGCATTCGCGCTGATCGGCGCGATAGATGACCTTGCCCTCCCGGTCCTGGACCAGCTCGATGAGGTGCGGCTGGGCCATGCGGCCGTTGTTGACGAAGGCGGTGTAGGCGGCCGTCAGCCTGAAGGGCGTCGTCTCCCCTGCCCCCAACGCCATGGCCAGCACCGGCTCCATCGAGCGGACGATGCCGAACTTTTCGATCAGGGCGACGATCTTCTTCATGCCCACGCTCTGGGCCAGGCGCACGGTCATCGCGTTGCGCGACAGTTCCAGCCCGCGGCGCAGCGGCATCGAGCCGTAGTATTTCTTGTTGTAGTTCTCCGGGGTCCAGTCCTCGCCGTTGACGCCGCCCTTGAAGGTGATCTGGGCGTCGGTGACGTAGCTAGCCGGGGTGAAGCCGCCATCAGGCTCCAGGGCGGCGGCGTAGACGAACGGCTTGATGGCCGATCCGGGCTGCCGCATCGCCTGGGTGGCCCGGTTGAAGTTTGACAGCGAGAAGGAATAGCCGCCGACCATGGCCAGCACCCGGCCCGAGCGGGGCTCCATGGCCACCAGGGCGCCGTTGACCGCCGGAACCTGGCGCAGGCGGTAGCCCGCGCCGCTGGCGGACGGCTCGACGAAGATGAGATCGCCGACCTTCAGGCCCTTGCCGGCCCTCGCCCAGGCCACGTCTTCCGCGACCAGGGTCCCGGGGGCGTAGTCCTTGGCGGGCTGCACCCGCACGCCGCCCTCGACGCTGGTGACGGCGGCCTGGCGCCAGGCCCGGCGTTCCGCCGGCGCGGCCTTCCGGGCGGCGGCCTTTTCCCAGCCTTCAGCCAGATTCGTCGTGCCCCAGGCCCCGCGCCAGCCATGGCGGCGGTCGTAGTTCTCCAGGCCGTCCATCAGCGCCACGCGCGCGGCGGTCTGCAAACGCGGATCCAGTGTGGTGCGCATGTAGTAGCCGCCCTCCATGAGGCGGTCGTCGAGTGTCGCCAGCCCCCGGCGGCGCACCTCCTCGACGAAATAGTCGGCGTCCTTGTACTTGGCGCGCGACGGCGCGGCCTGGACCTTGAGGTCCTCGGCCATGGCCGCCTCCGCGGCGGCGCGGCTGACCCAGCCCGACTCGGCCATCTGCCCGAGCACCCAGTTGCGCCGGCCGATGGCGTTCGCCTTGCGGCGGATCGGATGGTAGTTGTCCGGCCCCTTGGTGACGGCGGCCAGATAGGCGCTCTCTGCCAGGGTCAGGTCGCTGGGGGCCTTGCCGAAGTAGTTGTAGGCGGCGGCGCCCACGCCATACGACCGGTAGCCCAGCCAGATTTCGTTCAGATAGAGCTCAAGGATGCGGTCCTTGGTCAGCGTCTGTTCCAGACGCCGGGCCAGGATGGCTTCCTTCAGCTTGCGGCCGACCGTGGCGTCGCTGGTCAGAAGCACGTTCTTGGCGACCTGCTGGGTGATGGTGGAGCCACCCTCCAGACGCTTGCCCTGCACGGCGTTGAGCACGTTGTTGGCCATGGCCCGGCTCAGGCCCTGCATGTCGACGCCGCCGTGCTGGAAGAAATTCCGGTCCTCGGCGGCGAGGAAGGCCTGCACCAGTTGAGGCGGGATCTGGTCATAGGGCACGAAGATCCGGCGCTCGCGCGAGAACTCGCCGATCAGGGTTCCGTCCCAGGCGTAGACCCGGGTCGCGGTGGGCGGGTGATAGTCGGCCAGGTCGCCGGCGTCAGGCATGTCGTGGAACAGCCATGCGGCGTAGATCGCCAGCGCGAACCCCGCGACGGCGATGACGCTGAGCGCGGAAACGCCGACGATGGCCACCCAGCGCTCGGGCGGCTCATCGAACGGCCAAAGACGGCGAAGGGCCTTCTCAAGCATAGGGCCTGCTTAGCCTGACTGGCGACGGGCGCCAACGGCCGTGAGCTAGCGGCTGACAACCTTCGCGTCTCGCGCGAACCAGGCGTCGATGGCGTCGCCCACCGAGTCCATCAACCGGGCCCTGCGGCGGGGGTCGGTCAGGGCGCGCTCGTCCTCGAGATTGTTGATGAAGCCCATCTCCAGCAGCACAGCCGGGACATCCGGCGCCAGCAGGATGGCCAGGTTGGCGTCGCGATGACTTCGGCGCAGCAGATCGGTCTCGTCGCTGATGTGCTCCAGAAGCATCTCGGCGAAGATGGCGGAGCGGTTGCGGGTCGACCGTTGGGTCAGGTCCAGCAGGATCTCGCTGACCGTGCGGTCCGCGCCGAGGCTGGCCGGCATCAGCCAGTCGTCCTTGCCCAGCACCGAGGCGACCCGGCGCTCGCCCTTTTCCGACAGGGTGTAGACGCTGGCGCCGCGGACATCGGCCGTTGGCCCCGAGTCAGCATGCAGCGAGATGAACAGGTCGGCGTCGGCGGCCCGGGCGATCTTGACCCTGCCATCCAGCGGTACATAGGCGTCGCCAGTCCGGGTCAGCACCACGCGATAGCGGCCGGATTTCTCCAGCCGGGCCTTCAGCGCCATGGCCGCGGCCAGGGTGATGTCCTTCTCGTGGCTGCGGCTGCCGATAGCGCCAGGGTCCCGGCCGCCGTGACCGGCGTCGATGACCACGACCCTTGGACCCTTGCGCGCCGGCGCGCGGGTGACGACCGCCGTCATGGCGCGCGCCTGCGGGGGCAGCAGGGCCGGTCCGGCGCCGGGGCCGGCCTTCAGGTCGATGACATAGCGATAGGCCTTCACCCCGTCGCCGGGGGGCAGCAGAAACCGGCGATGCACCTGGGCGTCGCGGGACAGTTCGAGATTGAGCCGGGCCGAGCCGCCCGCGCGCTCGACGTGCCAGCGACGGACCAGTCCCTGGCCCGAGCCCCGCAGGTCGGACGGCGCATCGATGCGCGGCAGGGACACGACAATCCTGCCGTCGGCGCCGTCGGAAACCAGTTTGCCGACCACCGAACGGTCAAGATCGACGACAACCCTGGTCTCGATCTGGTCGCCACCCAGCCGGACCTTGAGAAGACCAGGCGCCGGGGCTCCCTGTGCGACGGCGGCGACGCCGAATCCCGACAGAGTCAGACCGGCGAGGACAACGATGCCCTTCCAGCCCGCCAGGAATCCGCCGGCTCTGAACGTCCGCATTCTACAGCCTCAACTCACCGCTTCGCGATAGGCCGGCAGTATCGCGGAAGGCGCGTATCGAATTGGTTAAGGCTTCTCGAACGCGGCGCGGCGCTTTCCTTTTGAGTGTGGATAGGGCTAATGTCCCCGCTGCGCGCCGACCTCGCGATGACGAGGAGTCTCCGCGCACGAACTGTAGAGGCCGCGCGTCCGGCCCTCGCCTCGCGGCGATGACGCACCATCCGATCCCGCGCAAACCATTGCGCGACAGGGAACAACCTTATGGGCAGCGCATACGCCCCGGCCTGGCATTCGCCCCTTCGCATCGCCGCTTGCGACGCGTCGGTCGGCCGCGCGGAGCGCGCCTCCACCACAGACCGGCGACCGGGCCAAGGCTCCGCTGCGCGCCGGGGAGACAGATTCAATGACCAAGAAAATGCTTATCGACGCGGCCCACCCCGAAGAAACCCGGGTCGTGGTCGTCGACGGAACCCGGATTGAAGAGTTCGATTTCGAAAGCCAGTCCAAGAAACAGCTTCGCGGAAACATCTATCTCGCCAAGGTGACGCGGGTGGAGCCCAGCCTACAGGCCGCCTTCATCGAGTATGGAGGCAACCGCCACGGCTTCCTGGCCTTCAACGAAATCCACCCCGACTACTATCAGATCCCCCTCGCCGACCGCGAAGCCCTGCTGCGCGCCCAGGCCGAGGAAGATGACGAGCCGGTCTCCAGCCGCGGCCGCTCGCGCAGCGCCGCCCCGGCCTCGGAAGGCGACGAGGACGAGGATGAAAGCCCCGGCGGCTCGGACGACGAGGACGACGTCGTCGAGGAGGAGCTTGCGCGCCGCCGTCGCCGGCTGATGAAGAACTACAAGATCCAGGACGTGATCCGGCGACGCCAGATCATGCTGGTCCAGGTCGTCAAGGAAGAGCGCGGCAACAAGGGCGCCGCCCTGACCACCTACCTGTCGCTGGCCGGCCGCTACGGCGTTCTGATGCCAAATACCGCCCGTGGCGGCGGCATAAGCCGCAAGATCACCACGGCGACCGACCGCAGGAAGCTGAAGACCATCGTCCAGAGCCTGGATGTGCCCAAGGGCATGGGTCTGATCGTCCGCACGGCCGGCGCAAAGCGGACCAAGACCGAGATCAAGCGCGACTACGACTACCTGCTGCGCGCTTGGGAGAATATCCGGGAGACCACCCTCCATTCGATCGCGCCCGCGCTGATCTATGAGGAAGAGGATCTGGTCAAACGCACCATCCGCGACCTGTTCGACAAGGACATCGACGCGGTCTGGGTCGAGGGCGAGCGCGGCTACAAGGACGCCCGCGACTTCATGCGCATGCTGATGCCGGCCCACGCCAGGAAGGTTCAGGCCTACCGCGAGGCAACCCCGCTGTTCGTCGCCCACAAGGTCGAGGGGCATCTGTCCCAGATCTATACCCCGACCGTGCCGCTCAAGTCCGGCGGCTATCTGGTGATCAACCAGACCGAGGCCCTGGTCGCCATCGACGTCAACTCCGGCAAGTCGACGCGTGAGCGCAATGTCGAGGCCACGGCGCTGAAGACCAACATGGAAGCGGCCGAGGAAGCCGCCCGGCAGCTGCGGCTGCGCGACCTGGCTGGCCTGATCGTCATCGACTTCATCGACATGGATGAGTCGAAGAACAACCGGGCTGTCGAAAAGAAGCTGAAGGACGCCCTCAAGGACGACCGCGCCCGCATCCAGATGGGCAAGATCAGCGGCTTTGGCCTGATGGAAATCAGCCGCCAGCGCCGCCGTTCGGGCGTGCTGGAAGGCACCACCCACGTCTGCGAGCACTGCCAGGGTACCGGCCGCGTGCGGTCGACCGAGTCGGCCGCGCTGGCCGCGCTGCGGGCCGTGGAGCTCGAGGCGCTGCAGGGCGGCGGCGAGGTGACGCTGAAGGTGTCTCCGGCCGTCGGCCTCTATATCCTCAACGAAAAGCGCGGCTACCTGACCCGCGTGCACCAGACCCATCACCTGTTCGTCACGGTGCTGATCGACCAGACGCTGGGCCAGGCCGATCACGAGATCGAGCGCACCGCCAGCGGCGAGCACTCGCTGCACGCCCCTGAAATCTATGTGGCGCCGGCCGTCGGCTACGCGCCCGATGACGACGACGACTTCGTCGACGAGATCGAGGAAGACGAAGAGGACGAAGACGAGGACGAGGACGCCGCTTCCGAGGCCGAGGACGAAGACGACGGCGACGACGCTCCGGCCTCCGAGGATGGCGAAGGCGCCGAGGCGCGCGACGACGCTGATCGCCGCGGCAGGGGCCGCCGCAACCGTCGCCGCCGGGGCGGACGTCGTGACGAAGGCGAACTCGAAGCCGCCGCCGACCTGCCCGAGCGCGAGCTCGCCGAGGGCGAAACCGAGACCGAAGAAGAAGCCAACCAGCGCCGTCGCCGTCGCGGTCGCCGCGGCGGTCGCCGCATGCGCGACGACTCGCGGCCGCAGGACGGCTTCTCCTGGACCCGCCCGCGCGTGCCGTTCGGCGATGATCCCTTCGTCTGGCATGATCCGGCGGTCTTGGCCGAGGGCGGCGGCCAGGCGCCGCGCGCCGAGCGCCCTGAACGAACCGAGCGCCCGGAGTCCCCGCCGGCCCCGGTCGTGGGAGCCGCCGAGGAAGAGCGCGGCGAACGCGGCCGTGGTCGCGGACGGGGCAGAGGTCGTAGCCGTGATCGCGGTCCGCGAGCCGAGCCGGTCTCGACCGAGGTCGAGATCGACGCCGTGGCGGATGAGGTGATCGCCGAGGCCGTAGAGGCCAACGAAGCTGATGCGCCGGTGGTTGTTGCGGCGCCTGCCGACGACATCTGGGTCGAGCTGCCCGCAACCGACGAGGCTCCCGCCAAGAAGCCGCGCCGGGCGCGCAAGCCCAAGGTCGCCAAGACCGACGAGGTCGAGGTCGAGGCTGTCGCCGAAACACCGGCCGTCGTCGAAGCCGCTCCGGAACCGGTCGTGGCCGAACCCGAGCCTGAGCCGGCGCCGGCGCCGATCGTCGAAGCCGTGCTCGAGGCGGAGCCGGAACCGGTCGCCTTCACGCCCGATCCGGCCGAAATCGTCGCCCCGCCCGAAAAGCCCAAGCGTGGCTGGTGGCGCCGCGGCTGATCGGTGATTACACTTTGAGGTCAAGCGCGGGGGCGCGAACCGGAGAAGACCGAGGCATGACCTCCAGCCGGACCAGGTTGCGACCGTTCCGCACCGTCGTCAGCGCGCTTGCGCTGGCGGCGATGACCCTGACCCCGATCGCCCAGGCCTGGGCGCAATCGGGGCGGGGTCCGACGCTGCTGCGAGACACGGAGATCGAGGAAATCCTGCACAGGCAGTCCGACCCGATCTTCGCCGCCGCCGGCCTCAACCCCAAGGATGTCCGCATCCTGCTGGTCGGGGACAACTCGCTGAACGCGTTCGCGACCCAAGGTCAGCAGATGGGGCTGAACACCGGCCTCATCCTTGAGGCCGCCACCCCCAATGAGCTCAAGGGCGTCATCGCGCACGAGGCCGGGCATATCGCCGGGGGCCACCCGATCCGGTCGGGCGAGCTGACCCGGGCCGGGCTGCGGCCGATGCTGCTGACCATGGGACTGGGCCTGCTGGCGATGATGGCCGGGGCGCCGGACGCCGGGGCCATGGTCATGGCCAGCTCCGGTCAGATGGGAACGCTCGGCGCCCTGGGTTACAGCCGGGAGCAGGAAAGCCGCGCTGATCAGGCCGCCGTCGGCTTCCTGGAGAAGACAGGCCAGTCGGCGGCCGGACTTGTCGAGTTCTTCGACAAGTTCCGCTACCAGGAGGTCTTCGCCGAGGCCCGGCGCTTCCCCTATTTCCGCAGCCACCCGCTGTCGTCGCAGCGGATCGAGCTGCTGCGCAACCGGGTCACGACCCAGAAGCACTACGCGGTCAAGGACACACCCGCGGAGATCGCGGAATTCGAGATGATGAAGGCGAAGATCGACGGGTTCATGAACCCGTCGGCGGCCCTGGTCCGGTACAAGGAAAGCGACACCGGCATCCCGGCCCGCTACGCCCGTTCGATCGCCTACTACCAGTCCAAGGAGCCTGACCGGGCGCTGAAGATCCTCGACGGCCTGCTGCTGGACCAGCCCGGGAATCCCTATTTCTGGGAGCTGAAGGGCCAGATCCTGTTCGACTACGGTCGCATCGCCGAGGCCGAGGCCCCCCAGCGCCGATCCGTCGAGCTGAAGCCCGACGCGCCGCTGCTGCGGATCAACCTTGGCCAGACCCTGGTCAATCTGGACGACCCGAAGAAACGCGACGAGGGCATCGCCGAGCTCAAGCGCGTGACCCTGCTCGAGCACGACAATCCCGAGGCCTGGCGGCTTCTGGCCGTGGCCTACGACCGGCGCGGGGACGAGGGTCTGGCCCGGCTGGCCACCGCCGAACGCTACTACGCCTATGGCGCGTTGAACGAATCCCGCGCCTTCGCCATCCGCGCCCGCCAGCTGCTTGATCGCTCGAGCACCGACTGGGTGCGCGCCACCGATATCGTCATGGCCTCCGACCCCTCCGACCAGGACATGCGCGCCTTGTCGCGCGAGGCCAGCGGCGGCTGAACGTGCAGGAACCCTTCTGAATGCGACTTCTGTTCATTGCTGCGCTCTCGCTCGTGCTCGCCGCCTGCGGCCAGCCCAAGGTCGAGCCGGAATTCGGCGCCAAGGTGCGCGCCTATCTGCTTGAAAACCCGGAAGTCCTCGTCGAAGTGTCGCAGGCGCTGGAAGCCAAGCAGCAGGCCGAGAAAGCCGAGAAGGCCAAGGCGAGCGTCGGTCGCAACCGGAGCAAGCTGGAGCGCGACGCCCGAGACCATGTCCTCAATCCGGACGGCGAGGTCACGGTGGTGCAGTTCTTCGATTACAACTGCGGCTACTGCAAGGTGATCGCCCCCGAGATCCTGGAGATGGCGCGCACCCGGCCGAATGTCCGCTTCGTCTTCAAGGACATGGTGATCTTCGGCGCGGCCAGCGAATACGCCGCAGCCGCCGCCTCCCTGGCCCGGACCCAGGCCCAGTTCTCGTCGATCCACAATGCCCTGATGACCACCAAGCCCCTGAACGACGCCGCCGTGGACCGCATCCTGACGGCCCACGGCATCAGCCCCGCCACGGCGCGGGCGGCCATGGCCGACGCCGGGCGACAGACCTATCTGCGCGATGTGCAGGTCCTGGCTTCGGAAATGGGCATCGACGGCACCCCCGCCTTCGTCGTCGGCGAAAGCGTCGTCCATGGCGCCGACCCCGCGTCCCTCAAGGCCGCCATAGCCGCCGAGCTGCGCCGCAAGAACAAGACGACGTAGCGGCGGCGGGGCGTCGCTAGATCAGCCCCGCCAGGGGCGAGCTCGGGTCGGCGTACATGCGGCGCGGCATGCGGCCGGCGAGGTAGGCTTCGCGGCCGGCGATGACGGCGTGCTTCATGGCCACGGCCATGCGGATCGGGTCCTTCGCCTCGGCGATGGCGGTGTTCATCAGGATGCCGTCGCAGCCCAGTTCCATGCCGATGGTCGCGTCAGAGGCGGTACCGACCCCGGCGTCGACCAGCACCGGCACCTTGGCCTGTTCGACGATGAGCCGCAGGTTGACCCTGTTCTGGATGCCCAGGCCGGAGCCGATCGGCGCGCCCAGTGGCATGATGGCGGCGGCGCCCGCCTCCTCCAGCTTGCGGCAATAGACGATGTCGTCGGTGCAGTAGACCATCACGTCGAAGCCCTCGGCGACGAGGAGCTTAAGTGCGCGCAAGGTCTCCTCCATGTCCGGATAGAGGGTCCTGGGGTCGCTCAGCACCTCCAGCTTGACCAGCGACCAGCCGCCGGCCTCGCGCGCCAGCCGCAGGGTCCGCACCGCCTCCTCGCCTGTGAAACAGCCGGCGGTGTTGGGCAGATAGGTGAAGCGGTCGGGCTTCACATAGTCCATCAGCAGCGGCTGGCCGGGGTCGGAGATGTTCACCCGCCGCACCGCCACGGTGACGATCTCGGCCCCGGCGGCTTCGGCGGCGGCGGCGTTGGTCGCGTAGTCCTTGTACTTCCCCGTGCCAACGATCAGGCGCGAGGTGAAGGTGCGGCCGGCGACGGTCCAGCTGTCGGCGGCTTGGTTGGTGGTGCTGGCGCGGGCAGTCATGGCGCTGGTTTACGCCGAGAGTCGGGACGGGGAAAGGCTCAGTTGAAAACGACCGTTGCGGTCCAGGGACCGCCCATTGCACCGAACTGCACACCCCAGACGTCCGTTACGCTCCTGCATTCACCTGCGGGCAGCATGTACATGGTCTCCGGCATGGAGAAGCCCCCGGGTTCCTGTTCCAGACTGAAGAAGTTGCCGGTGTTACTGGCAGACCGATTGCACACCCTTGCCTCGCCGCGCGCTACTTTGCCGCCAGACGGCTCGGCGTCCAGCAGGACCGATTGTTGAGGTCCGGCATCCACCGACACCGAGGTTTCAACCCCTCGCTTCGCAGATTTCGCCTCGGTCCCTTGGGCAGCAGAAACGATAAGCAAAGCAGCCGAGCAGGTGAGTAGGGTCAGTATACGCATTCGAGTCTCCATGACCGAAGGATTTAAGATACCAGTGTTTTTCCAGACAATAAAGGTGCGCGGCCCACACCTGCACCAAATCTGCACGACAGCGGTTCGTCCCCTGCACCCCTCCCCCGTTGACGCTGCGCACCAGCGGCCGATGATGCTCTCCATGCAGCGCTCGATCCTCATCGTCGATGACGACTCCCATATCCGCCAGCTTCTGGCCTTTGCCCTGGCCAAGGCCGGGCTCGCCACCCGCGAGGCCGAGGACGGCGAGGCGGCGCTGGCGGCGGTGGCCCAGCAGCGGCCCGACCTGGTGGTGCTGGACATCAACATGCCCCGGCTCGACGGGCTGGAGATCTGCCGCCGCCTACGGGCCCAGGGCGACCTGCCGATCCTGTTCCTGTCCTCGCGGGACGACGAGATCGACCGGGTGCTGGGCATCGAGCTGGGCGCCGACGACTATGTGGTCAAGCCGTTCAGCCCGCGCGAGGTCACCGCCCGCGTTCAGGCCATCCTGCGCCGCGCCGGCGGCGGCAAGGCGGTAGACGCAGAGGCGACCGCCGCCCCGGTGGTGCGCGGCCGGCTGACCCTGAACCTCGACGGCTGGAGCGCCCTTTGGGACGAGCAGGAGGCGGCGCTGACCGTCACCGAGTTCGGCATCCTGCGGACGCTCGCCGCCGCCCCGGCCAAGGTCTTCACCCGCGACGCCATCATCGACCGGCTGCATGGCCCCGGCTTCGCCATCACCGACCGCACCATCGACAGCCACGTCCGCAACCTTCGCGGCAAGTTCACGGCGCTGGGCGGCCATGACGTGATCGAGACCCGGGCCGGGGTGGGCTATCGCCTTGGCGCCTGCACCGGCGCGCGGGCGTGATCGCGGCAGCCAAGGAGTTCATCAAGGGGCACTGGCCGCGGCTGCGCCTGCGGACCATCCTGCTGATCGTGCTACTGGTGGTGGCCGCCATGCCGGTGGCCGGCATGGTGCTGCTGCGGGTCTACGAGAACACCCTGGTGCGCCAGACCGAGGTCGAGCTGGTCAGCCAGGGCGCGGCGCTGTCGGCGACGGCACAGGCGCTGTGGCCCGGCGCCGCGCCGCCGGCGCGCGCGCCGGACAAGGACGCCCCCGGCTACTACCGCCCCGAAAGCACCGGCATCGATCTGTCGGGCTCGCCCGTTCTGCCCTCGCGGCCCCGGGCAGCCTTCACCGCCAAGCCGGCCGATCCTGACGCCGTGGCCGTGCTGCCCGCCCTTCGCCCGATCCTCGACGAGACCACCCGCACCACACTCGCCTCCGTCGTGGTGCTGGACCGCAACGGCCGCGTGGTGCTGGGCCTGGGCGAAGGCCGCAGCCTCGCCGGCCTGCCGGAGGTGAAATCGGCGCTGGCCGGCAAGCCGCTGACGGTCATGCGGCGGCTGTCGGACTACCGCAAACGCTATGACTTCGAATGGCTCAGCCGCGCCTCCGGCATCCGCCTGCACCACGCCCGGCCCATTGTCGTGAACGGAAGGGTCGAGGGGGTGCTGCTGCTGTCGCGCTCGCCCCGGGCGCTGTTCCGGGGGCTGTACGAGGATCGTGGCAAGTTCCTGTTCGGGCTGGCGGGCATCATCGCCATCCTGGTGGTGCTATCGGGCCTGGTGTCACGCGGCATCACCCGGCCGATCGAGGCGCTGAGCCGGGCCTCGCGCGACGTGGCGTCCGGCGCCGGCGAGGTGCCGACAACGCCACGCACGGCGGCGGTGGAGATCCGCCAGCTGTACGAGGACTTTTCGGTCATGGCCGCCGCCATCGCCCGGCGCTCGCGCTACCTGCGCGACTTCGCCGCCGCCGTCAGCCACGAGTTCAAGACGCCTCTGGCCGGGATCACGGGCGCGGTGGAGCTGCTGCAGGACCACGGCGCGACCATGAAGCCAGAGGACCGCACACGCTTTTTAGGCAACATCGCCGCCGACAGCGGGCGGCTGAATCAATTGGTCACCCGCCTGCTCGACCTGGCGCGGGCGGACATGGCGCGGCCCGAGGCCGGCGTCGCGGTGGAGGTGGCGCCGTCAGCACTGAGGGTCGCCGACGCCTTGGGCGGGCGAGGGGTAGCCGTGTCCCTGGACCTGCCGGACGGCCTGCCGCGCGTCGCGGCCCCGGAAGCGACGCTGGAGACGGTGCTGACAGTGCTGGTGGAGAACAGCCGCCAGGCCGGCGCGACCGCCGTGACGGTCGCCGCCGCGACGGGGGATGGCCGGGTGGTGCTCACGGTGACGGACAATGGGCCGGGTGTGGCGGAGGGCGACCGCGAGCGGCTGTTCGAGCCCTTCTTCACCAGCCGGCGGGCCGAGGGCGGCACCGGCCTGGGCCTGGCCATCGCCCGGTCGCTGCTGGCCGCCGGCCAGGGCGAGATCCGCTGCGAACCCTCCCCCGGAGGGGCGCGGTTCGTGATCTCGCTGCCGGCGGCGACCGAAGACTAGGAAGCGGAGTCGGCGGCGGCCTTGGCGGCGGCCTTTGCAGTGGGCTTGCCGGCGGTCAGAGCGCTGACTGTGACTTCGCCGATCTCGACCTTCACACCCAGGAAGGTCATGCCGCCGTCGAAGCTGATCTCGTTCTGGGCGACCTCGTTGCTGCGCTTGAGCAGGGAAGCGTCGCTGTGGGTCAGGTGGAGGACCATCGCCTTGCGCTTGACGCCACGGCCTTCGGCTTCGGCAATGGCGGTGCGCAGCTCGGAGACGGCGTCGCGCTTGCGCGCGGGCGGCGTGTAGCGGCTCAAGGCCGGGGTTGTCTGGTTCATGCAGGTCGCCTTTCTCCCCCGACGCCCCGCGACGCGGGTCGAGTGTCGGGCAGGACGGCGGTCTGGCGAGTCGCCGGCAGGGCTCTCAGCGGAGCGTGGAGCCTTCTAGCACGGAAGGGTCGTTGAGCCGCACACAAACGAAAAACGGGCCGGCGTGAGCCGACCCGTCATCGTCGTTCAAAAGGGGGCGAGCGTTACTCGGCCGCACCCAATTGACCGGCGGACATCTTGCCGCTGCGCTGGTCGCGCTCGAGCTCATAGCTGAGCTTCTGGCCTTCATAGATCGAACCGAGCGACGAACGCTCCACCGCCGAGACGTGCACGAACACGTCGCCGCCGCCGGCGTCAGGTTGGATAAAGCCGAAGCCCTTGGTGGCGTTGAACCACTTAACAGTGCCGGTAGCCATTGTATTATTGCCTTGCAGAAAAGTCGGTATCACGGCCCGCGAGATGCGGCCGCACGATCAAAACTCTTGTGAGAAGAGCGATTTGCGAGCCGCGTCTGCTGGCCGCTCGCGAATCTGGTCAAGCCAGAACAATTTTGACCAGGTCAGAGGGTCATCAAATACAGGCCTGCGCAAGGCGTTTGTTCAAGGCGACCTTGGTCCGACGCAGCGCGGATGCTCCCCTTTGGGAGAGATGTCGGCCCGAAGGGCTGACTGAGGGGGTTTTTGCCGGCTGAACACCCCCCTCCGCCGCGGCTTCGCCGAGGCACCTCCCACAGAGGGGAGGATCATCGGCGCCTATCGCTTCGACGGCGCGATGCCCACTGCCCGGTAGAGCGCGTCCGGTTCGAAGATAACGCCGTCCTTCATCACCAGAACACCCTTTCGCAGGTCGCCCATGGCCCGGGACGGATCGCCGTCGACGAGCAGCAGGTCCGCGGCCTTGCCCGGCTCGATGGAGCCGAGGCGGTCGTCGGCCTTGACCACCTTCGCGGCGCCGAGCGTGGCGGTGTAGAGCGCCTCGGCGGGGCTGATGCCGGCGGCCACATAGAGCTCCAGCTCATGCACGAGCGTCAGGCTGGCCGCACCGCCGTCGGTCCCGGCGACAATGGGCACGCCAGCGCCGTGCAGCAGCTTCAGGAACTGGCCCATCCGCGCCCAGGACTGCACGAAGCGCGCACGCTCCTCCTCGGTCCTGGCGAAGCCGGAACCGGCGATCCCGCGCCGCACGACCGGCGGCAGGCGGTCGGCGACGCTGGCCAGACTCGGCGAGGGAACGCCGCGCCGGCCGGTCAGGGCGTCCTCTATGGCGGCCATGGTCGGATCGAGCGCCGTGCCCCGCGTCCGCAGCAGGCGCACGAACGCCGTCACCTCCGGCGAGGCCAGGTCCAGCGAAGCTCCCTGCTCGCCGACGGCGGTGAACCGCACCGGGCTGTTGGTCTTCGCCGCGACGTCCGCGCCCAGGAAGTTCAGGATCCAGAAGTTGGCGTGCTGCACCTCGTCGTAGCCGGCCAGGACGACCTCTTCCATCGTCATCCCGGCCGGCACATGGCCGCTGACGCGCAGGCCGCGCTTCTTCGCCTCTTCGATCAGGACCGGCACCAGCTCGGGCTTGATCGAGCTGTAGAGTTTCACCTGGGGATAGCCCCGGTCGGCCCAGTCGGCGACGACGCGGCGGGCCTCCTCGGGCGTGTCGACCAGCGCCTTTGTCGGGCCGGCCAGCGGCCCCTTGCCATCGATGATGCCGGCCATGAACACGCGCGGACCGATCAGTTCGCCCTTGTCATAGGCGGCCTTGCGGGCAGCGAGGTCGTCGGGGTCGTTGGCCAGGTCCCGGACGCTGGTCACCCCGGTGGCGATGTCGATCAGCCCGCCGGAGTCGCGCGAGAGGTGGACGTGCATGTCGAAAAGACCGGGCGCGAGGGTCTTGCCCCGGCCGTCAATCACCTCGGCGCCCGCCGGGATCCCCGTTGAACCGGAGCGGCCCACCGCCTCGATGACGCCGTCGCGGACAATCACCGTCATGTCCGACCTGAAGACCCGCGCCCTGGCGTCGAAAAGGCGAACACCCTTGAAGGCGACCACGCCCGCCGGCTTGCGGCCCAGCGTCGCCGCAAGCGCCACGGCGCGGACGCGGATGATCTCGTCCTGCGCCTTGATCATCTCGGGGATGACGGCCACCAGATCCCTGCGGGCCGCCGAGACCCAGCTGCTGACCTCGGCAAGCAGTTCGCGGTCGTTGTCGAGCCAGACGGGCCGGGCGTCGTAGCCGAGGCCGGAGACCAGGTAGAGCGTGGCCTGGACCGGCCCTTCGGCGCCCTGCACCGTGCGCTCGTCCGCCCTTTCGATGCGGGCCTTGCCGCCCGGCAGCAGGGCCAGTTCACCGCCCGGCGCCTTCAGAAGGGCGCGCGCCAGGGCCGCGCCCACCTCCGGATCCGCCTCGTTGGCGAGATAGAAGGCCTCGGCCGAACCCCTGCCGGCATCCGCTTCGCTCTTCCATGTGATGACATCGCCCGTGCGGCTGGCCCGCTCGGCGACGGCGGTCTTGTAGTAGCTGACCCCGTCGACCGACAGCAGGACGGGCAGGCCGTCGGCGTCGACACGCATCTGCGTCTTCGTCTCGGGGCCGCGACCGCGATCAACAAAGCTGAACGCGCTCTCGCACAGCCCGGTCCTGTCGGTGCGCACCGTCATCGCCCCCCGCTCCTGGCCGGCGATGAAGATGGTGTAGTCGCCATCGGCGAAGGCCGGACCCGCCAGCAGACCCAGGACAACGGCGCTGGCCAGCACCGCGCTACGAACGGAACGGACGACGTAGGCGTTGCGCATGAACCTCTCCCGGAGACACGACGGGTGTTTCAGCTTGCTTTGCTGTCGGCGCCTAGAGCCCTCGTGTTCCCGGCGAAGGCCGGGATCCATTGTTCAAGCGCTCGATCCGCCGCGCGGCGGTCGATGCCGCGCCCGGTGGCGTGGACCTCGGCCTGCGCCGGGGAAACGGAGACGGAGTCAGCCTCCACCGATGAAGGTCACGATCTCGAAGCGATCTCCCTCGTGCACGGGGGTCGCCGCATGCAGGCCGCGGGGCACGATTTCGAGGTTGCGCTCGACGGCCACCTTGCGGGTTTCAAGCCCGAGGGCCGCGACCAGATCGGCCACGGTGGGAGCGTTCTCGACGTCCCGCTGCTCGCCATTGACGAAGATGCGCATGGTCCCGCGCTTGTGACCCCGGCCAAGCAAAGATACAAGGGCCGCGAAACGACGGCGGGGCCGAATGGGCAAACCCATCCATGTGCTGAGCGGGCCGAACCTCAACCTGTTGGGGACCCGCGAGCCGGAAATCTACGGACGCGATACGCTGGCGGACGTCCAGGCGCGCTGCGAGGCGCGCGCCGCGGCGCTGGGGCACGCCATCGTGTTCCGGCAGTCCAACCATGAGGGCCAGTTGATCGACTGGGTGCAGGAGGCCCGCATCGAGGCCAGCGCCCTGATCATCAATCCCGCGGGCTATGGTCACACCTCCGTGGCCCTGCTCGACGCGCTCAAGACTCTCGCTATACCGATCATCGAATGCCATCTGTCGAATCCGGCCGCGCGCGAGGCGTTTCGTCGGGAGACCTTTGTTTCACTCGCCGCCACCGGAGTCGTCTCTGGCTTCGGGGCCGCAAGCTACGAACTGGCGGTGGAAGCCGCCTCCGGCCTGATTGGCGCTCGCGCCTCGGCCTGACCTGAAAACCTAAGGTAGACGCTTCATGACAACGCCCAAGGCCGCTCCCGAGTCCGGCGACGCCAACACCATCGACACCAAGGTGGTTCGCAAACTCGCCGACATCCTGAAGGACACCGGCCTCACCGAAATCGAGGTCGAGACCGGCGGCCTGAAGATCCGCGTCGCCCGCGAGCTGACCGCCGCCGCCCCGGCCGCCGTCTACCAGACCGTGGCTTCGGCGCAGGCCCCGGCCGCGCCGGCCGCCGCGCCGGTCGCCGCCGCGCCTGTCGCGGAGGCGGTTCCGGCCGCGGCCGCCGGCGACAAGGTCAAGTCGCCGATGGTCGGCACCGTCTATCTGTCGTCGCAGCCCGGCGCGGACACCTTCGTGAAGGTCGGACAGTCGGTCGCCGAGGGCCAGACCCTGCTGATCGTCGAAGCCATGAAGACCATGAACCCGATCCCCTCGCCGCGCGCCGGCAAGATCGTCGAGATCCTGGTGTCTGACGCCCAGCCCGTCGAGTTCGGCGAGCCGCTCGTCATTATCGAATAGGCCCCGCCGTGTTCGACAAGATCCTGATCGCCAACCGCGGCGAAATCGCCCTGCGGGTTCACCGCGCCTGCAAGGAAATGGGCATCGCCACCGTGGCGGTCCATTCCGAGGCCGACGCCAACGGCATGTGGGTCCGCCTCGCCGACGAAAGCGTCTGCATCGGCCCGGCCCCGGCCGCCAAGAGCTACCTGAACATCCCCTCGATCATCGCCGCCTGCGAGATCACCGGGGCCCAGGCGGTCCACCCCGGCTACGGCTTCCTGTCGGAGAACGCCCGCTTCGCCGAAATCGTGAACGCCCACGGCTTTACCTTCATAGGCCCCAAGCCGGAGCATATCCGGATGATGGGCGACAAGATCACCGCCAAACAGGCCGTCAAGGACGCCGGCATCCCGGTCGTTCCCGGTTCCGACGGCGGCGTGACCACCGAGGAGGAGGCCTTCGAGGCCGCGGCGAAGATCGGCTTCCCCGTCCTCATCAAGGCGGCCGCCGGCGGCGGCGGGCGCGGCATGAAGGTCGCGGCCACCCAGGAGGACCTCTATGAGGCCGTCTCCACCGCCCGGTCGGAGGCCCGCGCGGCCTTCGGCGACGACACCGTCTACATGGAGCGCTACCTCCAGACCCCGCGCCACATCGAGTTGCAGGTCGTGGCCGACAGCCACGGCAACGTGGTGCACCTGGGTGAACGCGACTGCTCACTGCAGCGCCGTCACCAGAAGGTGCTGGAAGAGGCCCCCTCCCCGGCCCTCAGCCCGGCGGAACGCGCCGCGATCGGCAAGGTCGTCGTCGATGCGATCCGCGCCATCGGCTACCTGGGCGTGGGGACCATCGAGTTCCTGTGGGAGAACGGCGAGTTCTTCTTCATCGAGATGAACACCCGCCTGCAGGTCGAGCACCCGGTCACCGAGGCCATCACCGGCATCGATCTGGTGCGCGAACAGATCCGCATCGCCGCCGGCCTGCCGCTCAGCTTCACCCAGGCGGACGTCACCTTCGAGGGCCACGCCATCGAATGCCGGATCAACGCCGAGAACGCCCGCACGTTCACGCCCTCACCCGGCATCATCACCGGCTTCCACGCCCCGGGCGGCCTCGGCGTGCGGCTCGATAGCGCCCTCTACGACGGCTATTCGATCCCGCCCTACTACGACAGCCTGATCGGCAAACTGATCGTCCACGGCCGCGACCGCGACGAGTGCATCGCCCGCACCCAGCGCTGCCTGAACGAGATGGTGGTCAGCGGCGTGGAGACGACCATTCCGCTGTTCCAGGACCTTCTGCAGCAGGAAGACATGCGAAAGGGCGACTACAACATCCACTGGCTGGAAAAGTGGATCAAGGCGCAGGGGTAGCGCCCTCCCTCCCCTGTATGGGGAGGGACAGACCTGCGAAGCAGGTCAGGGTGGGGCAAGTGGCGACCCGTCACGACCTGTCCGGGTAGCGTCTCGTTTCCCCACCCGGTCCGGCTTCGCCGAACCACCCTCCGCACAAGGGGGAGGGAGTTCATGTGCTACAACACACCCCATGGCCCATGACATCTTCGACCTGGAGGAACTGCTCGCCTGCTACCGGCGGGGCGTGTTCCCGATGGCGGATGCGCGCGACGACGACCGGGTCTTCCTGATCGACCCGCAGCGGCGCGGCGTGATCCCGCTGGATGACTTCCATGTCTCGAAAAGGCTGGCGCGAACCGTGCGGTCCGCCCGGTTCTCGGTGACCGTCGACACAGACTTCCACGGCGTGCTCGAGGCCTGCGCGGAGGCGGTTCCCGGCCGGACAGAGACCTGGATCAACCATCCCATCCAGCGGATGTACGAGGCCCTGCATCGCCAGGGCCGGGCCCACAGCCTCGAGGTGCGTCTGGACGGCGTGCTGGCCGGCGGACTCTACGGCGTATCGCTGGGCGGCGCCTTCTTCGGCGAGAGCATGTTCAGCCGGGCGCGGGACGCGTCGAAGGTGGCGCTGGTCCACCTCGTCGCGCGGCTGATCGCCGGCGGTTACCGCCTGCTGGACACCCAGTTCATCACCGAGCACCTGACACAGTTCGGAACGGTCGAGATCGGACGGCAGGTCTATCGCCGGCGCCTCGACGAGGCGCTGGCGGTCGAAGGGGACTTCTACCGCTTCGCCGGGACCGGGGCGGACGCCCTGCAGGAGATCAGCCAGGCGTCGTAGACCGGGTGCTGCAGCGGGTTGAGGCCCGGCGAGGACGCGAACATCCAGCCGCGGAACACCTGACGCGGGGCCGGCGCCGCCCGGCCGGGCGCGGCCCTGGGCTGGGAATCCACGGTCATATAGACGGCTGAGTCGGGCTGCTCCTCATCCGCCGCCGTAGTCTCGCAGGCGCGCACCGTGATGATCAGCGTCTTGTAACGGATCGGCTGGCCGACCGGAGCCTCGAACTTGAGGGTTTCTGCGGTCACCTTGTCGATGGCCTGGATGATCGCCGCGCCGCCGCGGACCCTGGGCTTGGGCGTGGCGGGCTTCTCGATGGCCTTGGGTTTGGCGGAGGCTTCGGCCGGCGTCTCGGCGGTGATCGGCGCGGGCGTCGTCGGCGGTGCGGCGGTCTGGACCGGCGGCGGCTCCTCGGCCGGCGACGGGACCGGCTCGGCAGGCGGGACGTCGGGCGCGGACGACGCCGGCTGCCGCGCCTGGGCCAGGCCCGCGGCGGCGACAAGAGCCAGTCCGGCCAGAAGGGTGAGCCTCAGCCGCACGGACGCCGTCCTATTCCGGAGACCAGGCTTCGTAGTCGCCGGTGGCCTTGTCGCGCTGGCCCTCGCCGCTGATCGAGCCCTTGGGCCGCCAGGCGTGGACGGTGCCGGTCAGGTTGGGCCGATGTTCCTTTTCCCAAGCGCGGCGCGGCAGCGGATGGGTCGTCGGCGGTTCATCGAAGGTATAGCGCAGCCAGCCGTGCCAGTCCGGCGTGACCTTCGAGGCCTCCGCATAGCCGTTGTAGACCACCCAGCGGCGCTTGCGCCCGACGTCGTAGCTGTCCCGGTCGTCACGCGCCTCGTAATACTTGTTGCCCAGCTCGTCCTGGCCGACGAAGACGCCGCGGCGTCCGATATGGAACTTCTGGCCGATCGTGGCGCCGTTCCACCAGGTGAAGATCGCTTTGAGCACGCGCTGATCCGGTAATTCTGCAGAGCACGGCAGGCGAAAGTGGTAGCCGGTTTCGCCGCCCGACGTGCTCGAATCTAAGGAACCTGGAGCCTTCGGCTCCGGGCTGTTGAGGCGGCCGGACCATAGCCGCTGGGCCGCCCGGCGTCCAGCGCGCCGCCCCGCAACATCTTGTGGATGCGATACCGTCGGCACGCCATATCTATTGCTCGCGTCCGGCGCCCTCTCTAGCCTTGCCCGAACCTGTGCAGGAGAGTCGGGTCCATGCGTTTTGCGAGGCGGCTGGCGAAGAGAACGCCCCCCGAGCTCGAGCTGCGGACGGTCGAGACCGCCGACGCCCTGCACGGCGTGCTCGCGCCGCGGGGCTGGACGACCGCGCGCGTCGAGGCCTGGCTGGACTGGGCCGAGTCGGCCACGGTCGACGCTGGCCCGCCGACGCGGGACGGTCTGCTGGCCGGCGGGCCCGAACGTTTCGCCGACGGTGTCACGCAGCGCGCTGCCGCCCTGGGCCTGTTCGACCGAAAGCCGGACGGCTCGGCCTTCCAGGCGGAACTGCAGAGCATTCTCTCCCTGGGCATCGCCGCCTTTGGTCCCGGGCGGTCGCTGGACGGTGGAGGAGACATTCCCGTCGCAGGGACACCCGCCTTCATCCTCGCCGCGCGGCGCCTGATCGCCGAGACCGAGGGGCGGGCCCTGGCCGTACGAGCCGCCGGCTTCGTGGGCGAGCGCCTGTACGCCGTTGCCGACGCGGTTCGGCGCTGCGAGGGCGACGCCGCCGCCTGCGCCGACCCGGCCGGCAACCCCGCCCTTGCCCGCGCGGCCCTCGCCGCCCGTGCAGCCGGAGCGGGCGACGACGCCATAGCCGACGCCATCGCGCTGGGCCTGGCTGGCGACGCGCCCGATCCGATCCGGCTACAGCTCCCGCCCATCCCCGGCCTGATCGCCGCCGCAGGGCCGGCGCAGCTCGACCCCGAACTGGCGACGGCCGGCTGGCGCACCGGCGCCCTGACCCTGGCCCGCGACCTGGACACCGCCCGCCGACTCCAGGCCGTCGCGGCCGGGCCGCGCGCTGCGCTGGATGTACGGCTGCTGGCCGACGATTCGGAGGACATGGCCCAGGCCATCCGGATCCTGGGCCTGGCGCTCAAGGTTCAGGCCGCGGACGCCGGCGGTGCGCCGGTTCTCACCCTGGCCGGCGTCGCCGAGCGGTTGATGAGCGGGGGGCTCGCCTACGCGTCCGGCGACGGCCGTGACGCGGCCCGGGCGCTGTGGACCGCCGCCGCCGAGGCCGCCCGGGCGCTGGACGACGCCACGCCGGGACTGCCGGCGCTGACGATCATGCCGCTGGACGACGCCGAGCTGGCGCTGCGGCTGGGCGGCCCGAGCCTTGGAACCGCGCCCCTGCCTGTCCTGACCACCCTGGCCGAGACCGCCGACGGCGAGGTGATCCGTGTGCTGCCCGCCGCCGTTCTGGACGGCCTCGCGGCGCTGGGCGCCGACCTGGACGCCGCCCGCGTCCATGCGCTGGGTCACGGCACGCTGGAAGATGCCCCGGGCGTCGGCCACGCCGAGCTGCAGCACTGCGGCTTCACCCAGTACGAGATCGAGGCCGCCGAAGGCCAGCTGCCCTTCGCCGCCACGCTGTCGCAAGCCTTCTCGCCGGGCGTTATCGGCGTCGGCTTCGTCGCCGATGTGCTGGGCGCCTCGACCGAGTCGGCCACCGGCGCGGCGTTCGACACCCTGGCCTTCGCCGGCTTCACCCGCGCCGATGTCCGCGTCGCCGAGCAGTATGCGCTGGGGACTGGCGACCTCGCCGGTTGTCCGGGTCTGGACGAGGCCGCGCGCGCGGTGTTCGCCGTCGCGGACCTGGCCGCTCGGCTGGCGATGACGGCGGCGGTGGAGACGGCCGCCGATCTGCCGGCCGTCACTGACCTGATCCTGCCCTTCACGGCCACGCCCGCCGACGCGCTGGCGGCGCAGCAGGCGGCCGTCCTCGCCGGGCTGGGCGCCTTCCGCATAGTGCGCCAACCAGCCCCGGCCGCCTTCACGCTGGCCCTTCCCGAGCCGGAAGCCCCCAGAACGACCCGCGTCGAGCCGGTGATCACCGAACGTGTGGTCGAAAAGATCATCGAGGTCGAGCGCACCCGCCGCAAACTGCCCGACCGCCGCAAGGGCTATATCCAGAAGGCCGCCGTCGGCGGTCACAAGGTCTATCTGCACACCGGCGAGTACGACGATGGCGAGCTGGGCGAGATTTTCATCGACATGCACAAGGAAGGCGCCGCCTTCCGCAGCCTGATGAACAACTTCGCGGTCTCGATCTCGATCGGGCTGCAATACGGCGTGCCGCTGGACGAGTTCGTCGACGCCTTCGTGTTCACCCGCTTCGAGCCGGCGGGGCCGGTGACCGGCAACGACTCGGTCAAGTCGGCGACCTCGATCCTCGACTATGTGTTCCGTGAGCTGGGCGTCAGCTACCTGGGCCGCGACGACCTGGCCAACGCCGACCCGGGCGAGCTGAACGCCGACGGCCTGGGCCGGGGCAAGGCTGATGACGATGGCGCGCCGATGATCGCCCAGGAGGTCGAGCCGCAGCCGGCCTCCCGGTTCATCTCCAAGGGCTTCGCCCGCGGCGCGGCGCCCGACAACCTGGTCTTCCTGCCCTTCGGCGGGCGCAAGGCCGAGGCCCATGGCGAACTGATGCAGCGCGCCGCCGGCGTCTGCCCGGCCTGCGGGGATCTCGCCGTGATCGGCGGGGTGTGCGGGGCCTGCGGATCGCAGGGAGAGGGGTAGAGGGCGGTGACGCTTGGGCTGATCTTGCAGGCCCCCGCTAGCGTCATCAGCCTTGTCGGACTGGCCTCATTGCCGGTCGGCATCTTCGCCAGCGGCTTCGGAAGCCAAGCCTTCATCTGGGGCTGGCATCTCTTTCTCATGACCTGGACGCTCGCGCTTCACGAGGCAGCAGCCCGGAAGTTGGGGGAACCTTCCGGTCGAGCCACGCGCTGGCTCTTCGGGGTGGTCTGTGCTGTTCTCCTGATCCAGATTTTCGCCCTACCCTTTGCCTGGAAGCCTCCCGAGCCGCTTGAGACGCTCTTCGCCATCTCAGGCGCCATCTCGTACTTTGCGCTCTCCTACCTGACCGGCCGAAAGCTGGCTCGAGCCACCAGCGGGAAGGCTGGCGGCCTCGCCTTCGGGCTGTTCCTTGCCATCGTCTATCTTCCGATCGGCATCTGGTTCGTGAGAAAGCGCGTCGCGGTGGTGACCGGAACGGGTTAGTTCGTCGTGCGCCCCCTCCCCCGTCATCGTCGGACTTGTTCCGACGACGCATGCGTGGTGAGCGTCCAGAAGAGGTTCGGCGAGAGACGGCGCATTGCCTCGAACGCCCGCGTTCATGGGTCGTCGGAACAAGTCCGACGATGACGTGGAGTGTGTGCGAGCGTCCCATGCTCAACGCGGCTTTAAGCTTGCAGCGTTAAGGGTGAACCCAGCCACCGCCCGGAAGTCCGCGCCGCCATGAACCGTCTCGCCCTCCTCGCGCTCGCCGCGACGCTCATCGCCTCGCCGGCCGCCGCCCAGAACGCCGGGCAGATCGCCCGGGTGAAGGGCGGCGCCAGCTGCCCGGGCTGCAACCTGTTCCAGGCCGACCTGACGGGGCTGGAAAAGTCAGGCCAGAACCTCTCCCGCTCGCGCCTGCGTCAGGCCGAGCTCAGCCTGGTGGTGATGAACCGGGCCAGCTTCGCCGGCGCCGACCTGCGCGACGTCAACGCCTATGGCGGCGTGTTCGGCGGGGCCAGCTTCGCCGGCGCCGACCTGACCAACGCCAGCTTCGTGGGGAGCTACCTGGTCGGGGCCCGTTTCGCCGGCGCCAACCTCTCGGGCGCGAACTTCAGCGGGGCCGAACTGGACCGTGCCGTCGGCCTCAGCCAGCGCCAGCTCGACCGCGCCTGCGGTGACCAGGCCACGCGCCTGCCGCGAGGGCTTCGCATACCCGCGTGTGGCTGAATCCCGAAGGGTTACTGCGATTTAAGTGGAGTTTCAGAGGCGAGCGGGCCAAACAAAAATGGAGATTTCCCCGCTCCGGAGCCGCCAGCCCCCGATGACCCGTTTCGGCCTCGCCCTGTCCCTGTTCATCCTGTCGGGCGCCGTTGCGGCGACGCCGGCGAAGGCGATGATCGGAGATAAGGACATCCCGCGGCTGGTCTCGTTCGGCGGCGCCTGCGCCAAGTGCGACCTCTCGGGCCGGCGCCTGACCAACGCCCGGTTCTCCGGCGCCAACTTCGCCGGCGCCTCGCTGGTCAACGCCGACCTGCGCGGCGCGTCCTTCATCCATTCCAGCTTCCAGGGCGCGCGGCTGATGAACGCCGACCTGCGCGGCGCCGAGATCGTCGCAAGCGACTTCACGGCCGCCAACTTCACCAACGCCGCGCTCGACGGCGTCGAGGCGCCCCGCGCCAGCTTCGTCCGCGCCAAGCTCACCAACGTCAGCGCGCGCGGCGCGGAGTTGCCTGGCGCCAACCTGTCGTTCGCCGACCTCTCCGGCGCCCGGTTCACCGGAGCCGGGCTCGTGGGGGCCAGGCTGCTGCACGCGGACGGTCGGGGCGCCGATTTCGCCGATGCGGAACTGACCGGCGCCATGCTGGTCTCCGGCCGCTTCGACGGCGCCTCGTTCCGGGGGGCGGACCTGGACCGCGCCATGCTGACGGGCGCAAGCTTCGCCGGGGCGGACTTCCGGGGCGCGAGCCTCGACGGCGCGATCCTCGCCGGCGCCAACCTGTCGGGCGTGCGCAACCTGCGTCAGAGCCAGCTGGACGACGCCTGCGGCGACGACAGGACGCGGCTGCCGTACGGACTGAAAATCAAGGCCTGCGGCAATCGCCGGACGACCATCGTGCGGGAGACGGTGATCCCGGCGCCGCCCGCGCCGCCCAGGGCCCCGGCGCCCCCGCCGAAGTGACCGTCCCCGCGCGCTAGAGGCGGGCGCAGAAAGCCCTCCTCCTCGATGGAGGAGGGTTGGGTGGTGGTGTGGTCACCGCGTTCAGGCGAAGGGCTCAGCACGGCGCCGGCGCCATACGCAGCTTTGCCCGCACCACCATAGCGACACCACCATCTCCTGCCCTTCCTCCATCGAGGAGGAAGGGGGCTTCCGAGCCCCGTCCTACTTGATCGGCGGGGCCAGGCGGATGTGCAGTTCCTTCAGCTGACGCTCCTCGACCTCGGAGGGGGCGTTCATCAGCAGGTCCTGGCCCTGCTGGTTCAGCGGGAAGGCGATGACCTCGCGGATCGCCGTCTGGCCGGCCAGCAGCATGACGACGCGGTCGATGCCGGGGGCCAGACCGCCATGCGGCGGCGCGCCGAAGCGGAAGGCGTTCAGCATGCCGCCGAACTGCTCCTCGACCACGTCGGCGCCGTAGCCGGCGACCTCGAAGGCCTTGAGCATGATCTCCGGCCTGTGGTTCCGGATCGCGCCCGAGCACAGCTCGTAGCCGTTGCAGACGATGTCGTACTGGTAGGCCAGAATCGACAGCGGATCCTGGTTCTCCAGCGCCTCCATCCCGCCCTGCGGCATCGAGAAGGGGTTGTGGCTGAAGTCGACCTTCTTCTCGTCCTCGCTCCACTCGAACATCGGGAAGTCGACGATCCAGCAAAAGTCGAAGCGGTCCTCGTCGATCAGCTTCAGCTCCGTGCCGACCCGCGTGCGGGCCGAGCCGGCGAACTTGTAGAAGACCTTCGGGTCGCCGGCGACGAAGAAGGCCGCGTCGCCCTGGCCCAGGCCGAGTTGCGCCATCAGCGCCTGGGTCGGCTCCTGACCGAGGTTCTTGGCGATCGGGCCGCCCCAGCCGCCCTGGTCCTCGGACCAGAAGATGTAGCCCAGGCCCGGCTGGCCCTCGCCCTGCGCCCAGCTGTTCATACGGTCGCAGAAGGCGCGGCTGCCGCCGGTCGGGGCGGGAATCGCCCAGACGGCGTTCTTCTCGTCTGCGCCGAGGATCTTGGCGAACAGGCCAAAGCCGCCGTCGCGGAAATGACCGGAGACCTCGGCCATCTTGATCGGGTTGCGGGTGTCGGGCTTGTCGCTGCCGTACCATGCGATCGCATCACGGTAGGCGATGCGCGGGAACGGGTACGGCGTCACCGGCTTGCCGTTCGAGAACTCCTCGAACACACCGTGCATGACCGGCTCTATCGCAGCAAAAACATCCTCTTGCGTGACAAAGCTCATCTCGACGTCGAGCTGGTAGAATTCCAGGCTGCGGTCAGCGCGCAGGTCCTCGTCGCGGAAGCACGGGGCGATCTGGAAGTAGCGGTCAAAGCCGCTGACCATCAGCAGCTGCTTGAACTGCTGCGGCGCCTGCGGGAGCGCGTAGAACTTGCTGGGATGCAAGCGCGAGGGCACCAGGAAGTCGCGCGCGCCTTCCGGCGAGGAGGCGGTCAGGATCGGCGTCTGGTACTCGAGGAAGCCCTGCCCGACCATGCGATGACGGATCGAGTGGATCACCTTGCTGCGCAGCACGATGTTCTTGTGCAGCGTCTCGCGGCGCAGGTCGAGGTAGCGGTGCTTGAGGCGGATTTCCTCGGGGTAGTCCGGCTCGCCGAACACCGGCAGCGGCAGCTCGGCCGCTTCCGACAGGATCTCCACCGACTTGACGCGGATTTCGACCTCGCCCGTGGGCAGGCCCGCGTTGATGGTCTCGGCCGAGCGGGCCACCACCTCGCCGTCGACCCGGATCACGCTCTCGGTGCGCACCCGCTCGATCAGGTCAAAGCCCGGCGTGGTCGGGCCGATGACCAGCTGGGTCAGGCCGTAATGGTCGCGCAGATCGACGAAGACGAGGCCGCCGTGATCGCGCTTGCGATGGATCCAGCCCGACAGCCGCACATTGGCGCCGGTGTCGCCGCCACGGAGCTGACCACAGGTGTGAGTGCGATAGGCGTGCATGAGTTACGTCGTCTTCTTGCGGCGCGAAAGCCGGATTCCGGGAGGCGCGGAAAGGCGCATGCGGAGGCCGGAAAGTCAAGGATTCGGGACGGCTTTGTCCCCACACGCACCCCAACTCTCCGCTCATCGTCGCGGAAGCGCAGACCCAGGCTTTTTCGATGCAGTGGCTCATCTTAGGGGCTTGGCGAGCACAGGCCTGACCATGATTGCGCCGGCCGTAAACCTGGGTCCTCGCTTCCGCGAGGATGAGCGGATGAAAGAAGGGGCCATTGTTTGTCCCCAGAGCAGCGCGAGCTATCCCCTGCATGACGGCCGCTACGGCTAACCCCGGCTGACGCGCATGCTAAACCTCCCGCGTGACCACCCGCCCCCGCCAGCTGACCATCCCGCTCGGAACCCCTCCGCTTCACACGCGGGCGGCGTTCGTCGAGTCGGCGGCCAATACGCAGACGCTGGCGCTGCTGGATCGCTGGCCGGGCTGGCCGGGCGGGGTGCTCGCCCTCGTCGGGCCCGAAGGCAGCGGCAAGACCCATCTGGCGACGATCTGGGCGGCGGAGTCGGGCGCGGCGCGCTACAGGCCCGGCGATGACCTGACGGCTCTGGCCGGCACGCCGGTGCTGGTCGAGGACGCCGACAGCGTCGGCGGAGGGGCCGGGGACGAGGCGCTGTTCCACCTCATCAACCGCGCGCCGAGCGACGGCGGCCTGCTGCTGACCGCGCGGACGCGGCCGACGGCCTGGCCCGCCGACCTGCCCGACCTGCGCTCACGGCTCAACGCCCTGACGGTGGCCGAACTCGGCGAGCCCGACGACGCCCTGCTGATCGCGGTGCTGGAGGCCCTGTTCCGCGAGAAGCTGCATCGCCCCGCGCCCGACCTCTACGAGTACCTGCTCAGGCGGATGCCGCGCTCTGTCGCCGCCGCCCGCGAGATGGTCCGGCGGCTGGACCAGGCCGCCGGCGAACAGGGCCGCCCACTGAACCGCCTGCTGGCCAGAGAGGTGCTCGACCAGACGGCGGACCTGTTCGGAGACTGAGCCCGAAAGCTTCCCCTGTCCCGGCGCCTTGCGGAGATCCCGAAAAGACGTCGAAAATCCTCCGGCGAGACCAGCAGGCAAGGCGGGGTGAGGAAGATGGGCGCGAGTCGTTTCACATCATCGAGTATCGAGCCCTGCGGGACGAGATTCTGATCAAGCTGACCCAGATCGGTCAGATCTATAACTTCTTCTTCGTCTCGGTCTTTGCGACCGCAGCCTGGCTACTTGTGTACGCGGATAGCCTGAACCGCCCGCTGGCGCTGGCCGGCGCCTGGGTTCCGTTCGTGGTCACCCAATACTTCGCCGCCCACCGCAAGGACCATAGCGACTCCATCCACGCGATCGGCGCCTACCTGGCAGCCCTGGAAGGCCGTTTCGCCGACAGCGACCTCGGCTGGCAGAGGACGGTTCGGTTGAAGGGCGGGAAGCCGGTGAAGCTTTATTGGCGGACGCGCGCGATCTTCCTGTACGTTCGGATCGCGACCCTGCTGTTCGCGCTCTACTACATGATCGCCTATGGTCGCCTGCTTGACGGCCTCGACCTCGCGGCCACTCTCGGTCGGCTACCCCGCCTCTGATCGTTCAAGCCAGTCAACGCCTCCGCCCCTGAAGGAGCGCCCCCATGCCCAACGCCATCGGCTACGCCGCCACCGCCGCCGACAGCGGCATGAGCGCCTTTCATTTCGAGCGGCGGGCGCTGCGGCCGGACGACGTTCGGATCGACATCCTGTTCTGCGGCGTCTGCCACAGCGACCTGCACACGGCCCGCAACGACTGGGGCGGGACCCTTTATCCCTGCTGCCCGGGGCACGAGATCGTCGGCCGGGTCAGCGCCGTCGGCCCGCAGGTCCGCAGGTTCCGCGAGGGCGACATGGCCGCCGTCGGCTGCCTGGTCGACAGCTGCATGGACTGCGACCAGTGCCGCAAGGGCGAGGAGCAGCTGTGCCGCAACCGCTCGACTGGCACCTACAATGGCAAGGACCGCATCACCGGCGAGCTGACCTTCGGCGGCTACAGCGATTATATCGTGGTGCGCGAGGCCTTCGTGCTGAAGATCCCTGACGGCATGGACATCGCTCGCGCCGCGCCGCTGCTCTGCGCCGGGATCACCACCTGGTCGCCGCTGAAAAAGTGGAACGCCGGTCCGGGCACGCGGCTGGGCGTGGCCGGCCTGGGCGGCCTTGGCCACATGGCCGTCAAGCTGGGCGCGGCTCTGGGGTGCGAGGTCACCGTCATCACCGGCTCGGAGTCCAAGCGGGCCGACGCCCATGCGCTGGGCGCCAGACATGTGCTGCTGTCGTCGGATCGCGAGGCGATGAAGGCGGCGCGCAACGGCTTTGACCTGATCATCGACACCATCCCCGTGGCGCACAGGCTGCAGGCCTATTTGCCATTGCTCGACATCGACGGCTCGCTGGTCATCGTCGGCGCCATCGACGAGATCCCGCCCTTCCACAGCGGCCTCTTGCTGGGCGGCCGCCGCAGGGTCAGCGGCTCGCCGATCGGCGGCATCGCCGAGACCCAGGAGATGCTCGACTTCTGCGCCGCCAGGGGCGTGCTGCCCGACTGCGAGACGATACCCATCCAGGACATCAACCACGCCTGGGAGCGGATGGAGCGTTCGGACGTGAAGTACCGCTTCGTCATCGACATGGCGACGCTTGCGGCGGAGCGGAAGGCGGCCTAGGCGGCGCCCCCGCGGTCCCGCGCCGCTCCCCCACACGGCGCTCCATCGACAAATCCGTAACACGCCCCCTGTAACACCGCCGTCATGACCCTTGCCGCGACCGGCGCGGCGGGTGACAAGACGCCGGACCGGACAGGGACTCGATGACCGACGCCGTGACCACCCCTTCAGAAGACCAGCCGACCCTGGCGCCCGCCCCGGCCGGGCCGAGCCTGGACGAGGCCCTGATGGCCTCGCCCGAACGGTTCTTCAACCGCGAGCTCAGCTGGCTGGCCTTCAATCGCCGGGTGCTGGAAGAAGCGGAGAACCCCCGCCATCCGCTGCTGGAGCGGCTGCGCTTCCTGTCGATCAGCGCCAACAACCTGGACGAGTTCTACATGGTCCGCGTGGCCGGCCTGAAGGCCCAGGTCCGCGAGGGCGTTCGCGTGGTCAGCCAGGATGGCCTGTCCGCCCGCGAGCAGCTGCTCAAGGTCGACGCCTCGGCCAGCGCGCTGATGGCCGACCAGCAGCGCATCTGGGTCGAGCTGCGCGCCGCCCTGGACGCCGAGGGCGTCCGCCTGTTCGACGCCAAGGATGTGTCGCCCGGCGACCGAAAGAAGGCCGAGGAGATTTTCCTCAATCACGTCTTCCCGGTGCTGACCCCGCTGGCCATCGACCCGGCCCACCCGTTCCCCTTCCTGCCCAACCTCGGCTTCGCCCTGGCGCTGAAGCTGCGCAAGCCGGATGGCAAGGAGCTCTACGCCCTGGTGCCCGTGCCCTCGCAGGTGCGGCGATTCTGGGAGCTGCCGCCGGAGACGCGCGGCCGCAAGAGCGAGATCCGCTATATCGCGCTCGAGTCGCTGCTGATCCTGTTCATCGACCACCTGTTTCCCGGCTACTCGGTCGAGGGGCGCGGCCTGTTCCGCCTGATCCGCGACAGCGATATCGAAATCGAGGAAGAGGCCGAGGACCTGGTCCGCGAGTTCGAGGCCCAGCTCAAGCGCCGGCGCATGGGCTCGGTGGTGCGGGTCAAGATCCAGTCTGCGATGCCCGCCGACCTGCGCGAGTTCATCCTTGAAAGCCTCCACGCCAATCCCGACGACGTGGTGGTGATCGACGGCAAGCTGGGCCTGGCCCAGATGAGCCAGATGATCCCCGAGGGCCGTGCGGACCTGAAGTTCAAGCCCTTCACGCCGCGCTTCCCGGAGCGGATCCGCGACCACAACGGCGACTGTTTCGCCGCCATCCGCGAAAAGGACATCCTGGTCCACCACCCGTTCGAGAGCTTCGACGTGGTCGTCCAGTTCCTGCGGCAGGCGGCGCGCGACCCCAATGTGCTGGCCATCAAACAGACGCTGTATCGCACCAGCCAGAACAGCCCGATCGTCGCGGCCCTGATCGAGGCGGCCGAGAACGGCAAGAACGTCACCGCCCTGGTCGAGATCAAGGCCCGGTTCGACGAGGAGAACAACCTGCGCTGGGCCAAGGACCTGGAGCGGGCCGGCGTCCACGTCGTCTTCGGGTTCGTCGAGTACAAGACCCACGCCAAGCTCAGCCTCGTCGTGCGTCGCGAGGGCGAGACCCTGCGCACCTACTGCCACTTCGGCACCGGCAACTATCACCCGCAGACGGCGCGGGTTTACACCGACCTGTCGCTGTTCACCTGCGATCCGGCCCTGGGCCGCGACTCGGCGCGGCTGTTCAACTTCATCACCGGCTATGCGGTGCCCGAGCGGCTCGAGAAGCTGAGCTACAGCCCCGAGACCCTGAAGACCGACCTGATCGAGATGGTCGAGGCCGAGGTCGCCAACGCCCGGGCCGGCAAGCCGTCGGGCATCTGGGTCAAGCTCAACGCCCTGGTCGATCCGCAGATCATCGACGCCCTCTATCGCGCCAGTCAGGCCGGGGTGCCGATCGACCTGGTGGTGCGCGGCATCTGCTGCCTGCGCCCGGGCCTCAAGGGCCTGTCGGAGAACATCCGGGTCAAGAGCATCGTCGGCCGCTACCTGGAGCACTCACGGATCGTCGCCTTCGCCAACGGCGACGAGATGCCCGGCGCCCGCAGCAAGGTGTTCATCAGCTCGGCCGACTGGATGCCGCGAAACCTCGACCGCCGGGTCGAGGCCCTGACCCCGGTCGACAACCCCACGGTCCACCAGCAGGTGCTGCAGCAGATCATGGTGGCCAACCTCAACGACGAGGCCCAGAGCTGGACGCTGGACGCCGCAGGGGGCTACCACCGCGACCCGGCGTGGGATCACCCCGGCGCATTCTCGGCCCACGAATACTTCATGACCAACCCCAGCCTGTCGGGCCGCGGCCACAAGGTGCGCGACCTGCCCCGAGCCTTCGATCATGTTGGCCCGCGCCGCTAGCCCCGCCCCCCTGGAAAGCCGCGTGCGGGAGCAGCGCGACGCCGCCGTCATCGACGTCGGCTCCAATTCCGTTCGCCTGGTGATCTATCGCATGGAGGGCCGCGCCCTCTGGACGGTCTACAACGAAAAGGTGCTGGCCGGGTTGGGCCGGGACCTCGGCACGACCGGCGCCCTGGCCCCGCAGGGCGCCGAGCAGGCGCTCGCCGCGCTGCGCCGCTTCCGGGCCGTGCTCGACACCGGCCGGACACAGGACATCTTCACTGCCGCCACGGCCGCGGTGCGTGACGCGGTCGACGGCGAGGCCTTCGTCGGCCGTGTCGCCGCCGAGACCGGCCTGACCCTTCGGGTGCTGACCGGCGCGGAAGAGGCGCGCTACGCCGCACTGGGCGTGCTGGCCGGCGCTCCCGACGGCGAGGGCGTGGTCGGCGACCTCGGGGGGGCCAGCCTCGAACTGGTGCGGCTGGGACCCGGGGGGCCTGCGGGGGGCGCCACCCTGGCGCTCGGCCCGTTCGCCCTGGACAGCTTCAAGGGCGAGCGGCTTCGCGCCGAGGTCCGTGCGCGCATCGCCCCGCACGCCGCCCGCTTCGCCACCCGCACCTTCCATGCCGTGGGCGGCGCCTGGCGGAACCTCGCCCTGATCCATATGCGACTGGCCGACTACCCGCTGAAGATCGTCCACCAGTACGAGATCAGCGGCGCCGACGCCCTGGAGACCGCCCGCTTCATCTCACGCCAGTCGAAGGCGTCTCTGGAAACCATTGAAGGCGTTTCGAAAAAGCGCCTGGAGACCCTGCCCCACGCCGCCATCGTGCTGGAGACCCTGATCGAGACCCTCGGCGTGGAGCGAATCGTCACCTCCGCCTACGGCCTGCGCGAGGGCCTGCTGTTCGAGGCCATGGCGCCGGAGGTTCAGGCGCTCGATCCCCTGATCGAGGGCTGCGCCGCCCTGAACGCCCGGCAGGGCGTCGACGAGACCCTCGGCCCGACGCTGGAAGCCTGGATGGCCCCGGTGTTCGCCGCCCTGCCTCCGGTGATGGGAAGCCGCGAAGGGGTCCTGCGCGCCGCCGCCTGCCGGCTGGCCGACCTCGGCTCGCGCCTGCACCCCGACCATCGCGCCGACCTCGTGTTCGAAAAGGTCCTTCGGGCGCCGATCGCGGGCATGCGCCATGTCGAGCGTGCCTTCCTCGCGGTGGCCGCCTTCGCGCGCCACAGCACGGCCTCGTCCGTGCCGGAGGGGGGCACGGTCTCGCGCCTGCTCAATGACGCCCAGCGCCGTCGCGCCCGGGCCCTGGGCGCCGCCATCCGGCTGGGCAGCGACCTGTCGGGCCGAAGTTCCACCCTGCTGAGCCAGTCGCGCCTGGGCCTGCACGACGGCCGGCTGGTGCTGATGGCCGTGGACGGCTGGTCCGACATGCTGCTGGGCGAACAGACGACCCGCCGCGCGACCACCCTCGCCGGTCTGCTGGGCCTGCCGCTGGAAGTGCGGCTGCTGTAGGACCGGATGCCGGCCTGGCGGCCCGGGGGAACGGGAGCCGGGGGCATGTTCCGGCGCAGCCGGTACGTGTTCGCTTTGGCGTTTCACCGCACTCGTTTCACAGCCTAACTCCAGAGCCAGACCGCCGCGGCCGTGTAGAGGGCGATACCGAGGGTCAGGTTGAAGGGGAAGGTGATGGCCAGGGACGCCGTGACGAAGACGCTCGTGTCCGCCCTGGGCGCCGCCAGTCGCATGGCGGCGGGGACGACGATGTAGGATGCCGAGCCGGCCAGGATGGTGAGCAGGGCGGCGTTTCCGACCTCCAGACCGGCGAGGCGGGCAAGGCCGAGGGCGAGGCCGGCAGACAGCAGGGGGAAGCCAAGGGCGAAGGCGACCACCGCCGGGCTCAGGCTGCGCCCGCCCTCCATCAGCCTGCGGGCGGCGATCAGGCCGATGTCCAGCAGGAAGAAGCACAGCGCGCCCTGGAACAGGGGGCCGACGAACAGTTCCAGCCTGGCCATCCCGGCCTCCCCCGAGACCAGACCGACCAGAAAACTGCCCAGCAGCATGACCGTGGCGGCGCCGACGAAGACCTCCCTGAGGACCGCCCCGCGTTGCCCGGGCTCTGCGCGATCGCCCGGGTCATTCAGCAGGAGCAGCGCCGTGAGAATGGCCGGCGTCTCCATCATGGCGAGGACCGCGGCCATGTAGCCGCCGGAGGCGATGCCGAGGGCCGCCAGATGCTGCTGGCCCGCGGCGAAGGTGACGACCGACACCGAGCCGTAGGTCGCCGCCAGGGCGCAGATCGTCGCCCGGTCAAGCTTCGGCATCCGCCGGAGAATGACGAAGGCGACCAGCGGCATCAGGGCGCTGAGCGCAACGCCGATGGCGCCCGCGGCCAGGAAGTCGCCATCCAGCCCCGCCGCGCGCGCCTCTACACCGCCTTTGAAGCCGATGCAGAGCATCAGATAGAGCGACAGCACCTTGGCGACGGGTTCCGGTATCGTCAGATCCGACCGCGCCAGGGCGGCGGCGGCGCCCAGGAAGAAGAACAGGATGGCTGGCGAGGTCAGCAGGGCGAGACTGGCGGAAAGGTCGGGCATTTGTCGGGTCCGTTTGAGGCTGAGCCCCTATGGCCTCGACGAGGCGCCCAAGCCAGTTTAATGACCTGATGCGTTTCATAACGGATGCTAATGACATGACGTCTCGTCTGGTCAATCTCGAGCTCGACCTCCTGCGGGCCTTCGTAACCGTTGTGGAAACGGGAAGCTTTACGCGGACGGCCGCCCTGCTGGGGCGAACCCAGCCCGCGATCAGCCTTCAGATTCGCAGACTGGAGGACCAGTTGCGGTCGCCGCTTCTGGATCGGGCGGGCAAGGGTGTCGTTGTCACAACGGAAGGCGCCGGCCTGCTGCCGCAGGCGCGCCGGATCCTGAGGCTGAACGACGACATCGTTTCCACGCTCGGTGAAGGCGACCTGGAGGGCGAAGTGCGGTTCGGCGCGCCGGAGGACGTCGCCACCATTCATCTGCCCGGGATCCTGGGCGCTTTCGCGCGCAGCCATCCCCGCATCAAACTGTCCGTGACGTGCGACTATACCGCCAATCTGCTCGACCAGATGTCGCGCGGGGGCCTCGACCTCGCCCTGATCAAGCGCGAGCCGGTCGGACCCGAGCTGGGCGTCCGGGTCTGGAGCGAGCCCCTGACCTGGGTCGCGCTGGACCCGTCGATCCTGGAGGCCTCCCCACTGCCCCTGATCGTCGCTCCGGCCCCTGACATCTATCGCAAGCGGGCCCTGGGCGCGCTCGAAGCAGCCGGCATCGCATTCCGCGCCTCCTTCACCTCACCCAGCCTCGCGGGTCAGATGGCGGCGCTGCGGGCCGGCCTTGGCATCGGGGTTCTTCCGGCCGCCATGGCGCCGCGCGACCTGACCCTTCTGGGCGACCCGCTGCCACCGCTCAGCGACAGCGAGATTGCCCTGGTTTCCGCAAGGGGTGCGGGCGGGCCGGCCGGGTTGCTGGCGCAGGAGGTTCTTCGCACCCTGGAGCGCGGCCCGGCATCGTCCTGACGCCGGGCCATCGAGCCCCGGGCTAGCCGGCTTCCCCCGCAGGATCGGACTTTGCCGGCGGGTCCTTGGCGTCCCGGGTCTTTATCCAGGAGTAGAGCATCGAGCCGCCGATCAGCGCCAGGGTCGCGAGCAGCGACCACTGCGGCTCGAGGTAGGGCACCAGCGCCTCGCCCGTCATGTCCTTCCACGCCTTGTAGAGGCCGAAGTTCCAGACGATCTTGACCCCGATCAGGACCAGCACCATCGACAGCCCGTACTTCAGATACTTGAAGCGGGCGACGACCTCCGCGAGCATGAAATACATCGATCGCAGGCCTAGGATCGCGAAGATATTCGACGTGTAGACGATGAAGGGGTCCTTGGTGACGGCGAAGATCGCCGGCACGGAGTCGACCGCGAAGATGACGTCCACCACCTCGACCATGACCAGGGCCAGAAACAGCGGGGTCGCGAACAGGACCAGCCGCCCCGTACCCTTCGGGTCAGGCTTTTTGACAAAGAAGTTGTGGTTTTCGATCGTGTCGGTGATGCGCATCCGCTTCCTCAGGAACTTGAGGACAGGATTCTTTTCGAGATCCACCTCCTGTTCGCCGCCGAAAATAATCTTCCAGCCGGTGAAGATCAGGAAGGCGGCGAAGATGAACAGCACCCAGGTGAATTCGTTCACGATCGCCGCGCCCAGCGAGATGAAGATCGCGCGGAAGACGATCGCCCCCATGATGCCCCAGAACAGCACGCGGTGCTGATACTCGCGAGGCACCGCGAAGAAGGTGAAGATCATCCCGATGACGAAGATGTTGTCGAACGCCAGGGCGGTTTCGAGCAGGTATCCTGTGAAATACTGTAGAACGGCCTGCTGGTTCAGGTTGTCCGGGCTCATGTAATAGCGCGGATCGGGCTCATACACGAAGTAGACATAGGCCCCGAAGGCGACAGCGATGGAGGCGAAGGACGCCCACATGGCCGCGGACTTCTTGGCCGAGACGACCCCGTCCTTGTTGTTCACGACCCCGAGGTCGATCCACAGCAGAAAGCCGATGAAGGCCAGGAAGGCGATCCAGAGCCAGATTGGCTGACCGACATAGCTGGCGGCAAGAAACGGAAGGGACTCAAGCATCCCGCACCCCCGAAAAATGAAAAAGGCGCTGCGTTGCGCCGTCCATGCGGGGATCCGACATCGCAGCCGACGCCTCGGCCGCCAGAGGGGCCCGGACCCGTGGAGGCCGTGGTACTGAACGGTGTTTCCCGCCGCGTCAACACCCGGCGAGCTGTTGAAGACGCCGGAAACGGGGTCACACATTCTTCATCGACGGGCTGCGGATCGAAAATCGACAAAGCGTGTGCGTCCCCGCTCCATACTCGGGCAGCGCGCATAACGCAGCGTCGTTCGCGCCATAACTGATTTTTATTGGCTCATACCACGGCAGCGGGATACCTTATGCCTGCGGCCCGGGCCCCTCTGACGATCATCGTGATCGTGATGTCGGACCGCATCGAGTGCGCTCGATGCCGGGGTCCTGTCCGTTACCCCCACAATCCCGGCGTCGAGCCCACCCTTGGACAGAAGAGAGGCGCGATGCCGACACGTTCGACACGCCGGATCAGGCGCTACAGCACGATCATGGCCCTGGGCCTGATGACGGCGATTTCAAAACTGATCAGGGCGTTCCGCATGGCCCGGTCCGGACGCCGCGTCCGCTGATCCCGACAACGGCGCCCCTGCCTGTTTGGGGCATTCCCTAATCCGGGGCCGTGGCGCGGGCTCCGGCGGAGCGGATCATCGGCGAAAACGTGGGCAATCGGGGACATGTTCCGGAGCGGCCGGTGCGTGTCCTCGGTAGATGCGGCGTTCATGTCGTTGTCGAGTACATGTCCCCGTTTCCCCCTGCCGCGCAGCGTGAAGCGAACGCTTCGGCGTCGGCGAAAACCGATAACAGAGACCAGAGACAACGGGCGGCGTTTGGCCGGCCCTCGCCGCACATCGCAGCGTCGCCCTACCCCGTCGGCATGGTCCGTTCGCGCACGGCGATGCGGCCCAGGATGCCCTTGACGATCAGGTCCATCGCCGTGCCCTCGCGGTAGTCGGCGGCGGCGACGAAGTTGACGCGGTCGTCCGCGATCAGGCGATGCAGCTTGTCCTGGTCGCGGGGCTCGGTGCGCGGGTCATAGGCGGCGATAGAGTGGCCGCCCTTGGTGTGCATCATCTTCATGGTCGGCACGTCGGTGTCGCCGTCGCCGATGAAGATCATCCGCTCGAAGGGGACGGGCCGATCCTCGTCGGGCACGTAGCGGTTGATGCGCTCGTGCTCCCAGTTGTTGTGCACGCCCTTGTTGATGCGGAACAGGTACTGGGTCTTGGTCGTGTAGTTGATGCCCACGGCCGGCCACACCGCCTCGTCGGCGTCGTTGTAGACGTACTTGCTGGCGAAGACGTGCTCGAACCGGTGGGCGATCGGGCAGCCGGCGATCATCTCGGCCAGGCCGCTCGACAGGATGAAGTGCTGCACCGTCAGGCCGTAGTCGGCCCCGAAGGCGTTGATGCGGTCGAACCAGCTCTCGTCCCGCAGGCCTTCGAACAGGGCGACGTCGCGGCCGTGGTCCTGCAGGAGCCGGCGAGTGACGTTTATGCCCTTCTCGCGGGCGGTCTGCAGCATCAGCTGCATGTACATCAGGATGTCGTCGCCGTCGGAGCGGATGGTCTGCGGCCTGACCGTGTCGTTCCAGAACTCCGCCGGCGTCATCCCCAGCGCGGGAATGAAGCTGGTCTCCTGCATGTTGCCGCGGGCCAGGGTGCCGTCGAAGTCATAGATGAGGGCGGTGGTGCGGACGGGCGCCATCTGGAGCTACCCCGCCGCCGCCTTCGGGGCCCGGCGCACCTCGACCACCCGAACACGGGCGCCGTCGAGCACCAGGGCCAGCTCGCCGCGCTTGAGCTTCAGGGCGTCGGCCCCGAAGGCGTCGCGGCGCCAGCCGGTCAGGGCGCCGACATCGGCCTCGTCGTCGTTGGCGATCTTTTCCAGGTCCGAGACGGTGGCGATCAGCTTGGAGGCGACGCCGGCGTCTTCCGAACGGGCCTTGAGCAGCACCTTGAGCAGCTCGACGATGGCGCCGGCGGCGACGTTCTGCGGGCCGCGCTCGCGGTCGATCTTCGGCGCGTAGCCTTCCGGATCCTTCAGGGCTTCCTTGATGGCGGCGATCAGGTCGGGGCCGAATTTGCTGCCCGAGAAGCCCTTGGGCACGCCGCGCAGCCGGTCGATGGCGGCGGCGTCGGTCGGGGCCTGGGCGGCCAGCTCGTCGATGGCGTCATCCTTCAGGATGCGGCCCCGCGGCTGGTCCCGCTGCTGGGCGGTGCGCTCGCGCCAGGCGGCGACGGCCTTGAACACGGCCAGATACTTCGCCGTATGCTTGCGGGGCTTGAGCCGCTTCCAGGCGTTCTCCGGATCGACGTCATAGAGGGCCGGATCGGTGAGGGCGAGCATCTCCTCCTCGACCCAGGCCATGCGCCCGCCCTTGACCAGACGGTCGCGCAGCATCGGGAACAGCTTCGCCAGGTGCGTGACGTCGGCCAGGGCGTAGGTCAGCTGGCTGTCGGCGAGCGGCCGACGGGCCCAGTCGGTGAAGCGGCTGGACTTGTCGAGCTCGATCTTCAGCATCTGGCGGACCAGGGCGTCGTAGGCGATCTGCTCGCCAAAGCCCGCGGCCATGCCGGCGATCTGGGTGTCGAACAACGGCCGGGGCATGGCGCCCAGGTTGTTGAAGATCTCCACGTCCTGCCGCGCGGCGTGGAAGACCTTGAGCACGGTCTCGTCGCGCAGGATGTCGAGGAGCGGATCGAGCTCCAGGTCCTCGGACAGGGGATCGATACAGGCCTCGGCGCCATTGGGCGCGGCCACCTGGATGAGGCAAAGCTTGGGCCAGTAGGTTGTCTCGCGCATGAACTCGGTGTCCACGGCGATAAAGGGCTGGCCTTTCAAGGACTTGCAGAATTCCGCCAGTTCGGCGGTGGTCGTAATCGGCTGCATCGGGTAGCTATAGCCCCGCGTGGGGCCGAGTCTGCAAGAGGCAAGGCGATTTCCGCTGCATTTTCATATCGTAACTCGTCACGAAGACCCCCCATGACCGATCGGCCCAACGGCCTCACCTACGCCCAGGCGGGCGTCGACATCGACGCTGGCGCCGCCCTCGTCGAGGCCATCAAGCCGCTGGCCAGGGCCACCGCCCGCCCCGGCGTGGCCGGCGGGCTGGGGGGCTTTGGCGCCCTGTTCGACCTCAAGGCCGCCGGCTACGAGGATCCGCTGCTGGTCTCCACGACCGACGGCGTCGGCACCAAGCTGAAGATCGCCATCGAAGCCGGCCTGCACGATACGGTCGGCATCGACCTGGTGGCCATGTGCGTCAACGACCTGCTGGCCCAGGGCGCCGAGCCGCTGCTGTTCCTCGACTATTTCGCGACCGGCAAGCTGGACGTGGCCACCGCGACGCGGGTGGTCGCCGGCATCGCCGAGGGCTGCAAGCTGGCCGGCTGCGCGCTGGTCGGCGGCGAGACGGCCGAGATGCCGGGCATGTACGCCGAGGGCGAGTACGACCTGGCCGGCTTCAACGTCGGGGCCGTGAACCGCGACGGCGTGTTGCCGAAGCTGGAGACCCAACGGGCCGGCGACGTGCTGATCGGTCTGGCCTCCAGCGGTCCGCACAGCAACGGCTACTCGATGGTCCGCAAGGTGGTCGAGCGTTCGGGCCTGGCCTGGGACGCCCCCTGCCCGTTCGCCGAGGGCCTGAGCCTGGCCCAGGCGCTGATGGCGCCGACGCGGATCTACGTGAAGTCGACCATGGCCCTGATCAAGGCCGGCAAGATCAAGGGCCTGGCCCACATCACCGGCGGCGGCCTGATCGAGAACCCGCCCCGCGCCATCGCCGAGGGGCTGGTCCCGCGCTTCGACTGGAACGCCTGGGAGATGCCGGCCGTGTTCCAGTGGCTGCAGGCGACCGGCGGCATCGCCGAGCACGAGATGCGCCGCACCTTCAATTGCGGCGTCGGCCTGCTGCTGATCGTCGGCAAGGGCGAGGCCCCGGAGGTGTTGGGCGCGCTGCTCGAAGCGGGCGAGGACGCGTTTGTGTGCGGCGAGCTGGCGAACGGTTGATGGCGGTGAGGCCTTGCGTCCTTCGCGACGCGGGCCAGAGCCCGCTCCTCAGGATGACGAGTTCAGTGGATGCCAAAAATCCTCGCCAGGGTGAGGAGCGAGCTGTTCAGCGAGCGTCGCGAACCCCGCAATGACTGACCGCGCCAAAGTCGCCGTCCTCATCTCCGGTCGCGGTTCGAACATGACCGCGCTTATCGAGGCCGCCAAAGCCCCCGACTGCCCCTATGAGGTGGTGCTGGTGCTCTCCAACAAGCCGGACGCCGAGGGCCTGACCCTCGCCGCCGAGGCCGGCGTGCCCACCCTGGCCATCGACCACTGGCCCTTCGGCGGCGACCGCGAGGCGCACGAACGCGCGCTCGACGCGGCCCTCCGCGAAGCGGGCGCGGAGTACGTCGCCCTGGCCGGCTACATGCGGGTGCTGACGCCCTTTCTGGTCGCGGCCTGGGCGGGGCGGATGATCAATATCCATCCCTCCCTGCTGCCGAAGTACCCGGGGCTCGATACCCACCGGCGCGCGATCGAGGCGGGGGACGCGGAGGCCGGCTGCACTGTGCATCTGGTCACGCCAGGGGTCGATGAGGGGCCGATCCTCGATCAGGCCCGCGTGCCGGTGCTGCCAAGCGACACGCCCGAAACGCTCGCCGCCCGCGTTCTGATCGCCGAGCACGCGCTGTACCCGCGTGCTCTGGCGAAGCTGGTCGCCCGCTGACGCCCTTCCCACCCGGCTGCGTCACCTGCCGGCGCCAATGGCTGATCGCTGGCCGCCTGTCCGACCGCCGCGGCGCCAACGCGAGTGGAGCGGCCTTTCTGGATGGGCACGCGCGCGGCACGCGGGTTGCCACCCAACAGGAAGCGCCCGAGCGCTATCCGCAGGTCATGGATCAGTCGTAACCGTAGACCGTGTTCGGAAAGCCGTTACCGCGGAGCAGATCGGCCGCCAGCAGGTGTCGGGCTCCATACTCGTGCCCGTACTTGGCATTGAGTTCGGTGTACCAGATGTTTCGACGCCGTGTCATCTCGGCGAGCAGCAGGCGCGCTTCGGTAGCGCCATGCTGCTGCACCAGGCGGTCGACCGCAGTGCAATCAGGCTCGATGGGGAGCTGGATTTCATGCCGGCCCCATGCCTTGCCCTGCCCGAGCATGTCGAGATAGTCCATCCGCGCAATATCGGACATGGCCAGGACGGTCGGCTCCTTGAGCCCTTCAGCCAGAATGGCGGTGACGTTCGCCGTTCGTGCGGCGCTCGCCTCCAAGGTACAGGCCGTGTCCCAGTTCGGGGTGGATCGCGCGGCGACGCTCTCGGCCTTGATGGCCTGGATCGCCGACGAGAGCGCTGCCGCATCGCCCGCGATCCAGGCGTCGATGACCGGGGTCAACCGGGCCGCAGCGACACCTTTGCCGAACGCAAGTTGCGACGCTGAAGCGGGAGGCGGGACCGGTTCGCCGCCGGAACAGCCGGCGAGAAGCGTGACCAGGGCCAGGACCCGCAGTTCATGCCAGCGCAGTATCATGTAGTGGCCGCCCATCGTTACGCCTAGCGCCCTGCGCCCCTGGCGGAGGACGACTGAACGGTTGTTTAACGGCGCCCCTACATCGACTCTCCGGGCAGGCGGCTGGCCTGCTTCACCCACGCGGTGAACAGCGCCTCATCCAGGATGTCACCCTCATGAAGGTGGAAGTACCGGGTATCCCGGCTCTTCGAGGCGACCGGAGGAACAGGATCCAGCAACGTCCCGCGAAAGAAGGCCACCTTCACGTACCTGGCGAAGACATGGAAGCTCAGGAACCAGCTCCCCTTCTCGACGCCATAGAAGGGCGAGTTCCATTTGACCGCCTTGCACACGCCCGGAACCGTCGCCTCGATCAGCTCATCGAGCCAGGCGCCGGTGTTGCGCTTCCAGCCGGGCATGGCGGCGATATAGGCCTGAACGGGCGCATCGCCGTAGCCCTTGGCGATCTGCGGATTGCCACCGGAGAGCCGCTTCGGCTCGCCGGGCGCCTGGTCCGGGGGGGCGCTCATGAGGCCCTCCCGTCCCGCGCCGCCAGTAGTGTCGCGACGGTGGCGGCCGCCGCTGCACCGACCCACAGCGCGGCCCCGCCGATCCGGCCGTAGCTCAGCGCGCCCAGCACCGCGCCCGTGGTCAGCGACAACCAGAGCATCAGGAAGGGCGCGAAGTCCCAGACCGGTCCGCCGCGCAGGGCCACGGCGATCCGCTGGCCCATGCGGACCAGGGCGCCGGTCATGTAGGTGACGCCGATTGCGATGTCGCCATCGCGCTGGAAGACGGCGTTCAGTGCGCCCATGGCCAGGGCGGCGAAGGCCGCGGAGGCGGGACTGCCCTGCCCGGCCAGCCAGGCGGCCATGGCCAGCAGGGCGGTGACCAGCGTCAGCACCGAGACCCGCCGCCAGCGCCACCATTCCGGCGCTGCCAGGACGCCGCCAATCACGCCGACGACGAACAACCCGATCAGCCCCCCGGCCGTGGCGACGATGGCCAGGTCGCCAAGGGCTGCCCCGACGCCGAGCCGGGTCGAGTTGCCGCTCATGAAGGAGACAAAAAAGCCGCCGAGTTGCAGGAACCCGACGGCGTCGATGTAGCCGGCCAGAGCGGCCAGCAGCGCCGCCAGCAACAGAGCAGGTCTGCTGTAGCGGCGCATGTTGGTCTGGCCTTAGCCGACGATATCGGCGTCGGTGAAGAACTGGGCGATCTCGATGCCGGCATTCTCGAGCGAGTCCGAACCGTGGACCGAGTTCTCGCCGATCGACAGGGCGAACAGTTTGCGGATCGTGCCTTCGGCGGCCTGTTCCGGGTTGGTGGCGCCCATCACTTCACGGTAGCGGGCCACGGCGTTGTCGCCTTGCAGGACCTGGACGACAACCGGTTCGGCGGTCATCTGGCCGACCAGCTCGCCGTAGAACGGGCGCTCGGCGTGGACTTCGTAGAACTTCTTCGCCTGGGCGTCGGTCAGACGGACGCGGCGCTGGGCGACAATGCGCAGGCCGGCGTCTTCGATGACGGCGTTGATCTTGCCGGTCAGGTTGCGGCGCGTGGCGTCGGGTTTGATGATCGAGAAGGTGCGTTCGGTCATGGCTAGTCTGGGAGCCTTACACAGAGTTGGTGTTTTGAGGGTCGCGGGCTTATAGCGGCGGGCCCTCGATCCGCCAACCTTTGTGACGACCTAACCGCTTCATGCTTCAAATCAATGACCTCACCTTCCACGCCTGGGGGCGGCGCTTCTTCGAGAAGGCCGGCGTTTCGCTGCCGCCCGGATCAAAGGTGGGCCTGGTCGGCCGCAACGGCGTTGGCAAGTCGACGCTGTTCAAACTGATCATGGGCGAGCTGGTCGCGGGCGGCGACGAGATTGTGCTGCCCAAAGGGACACGCATCGGCCAGGTGGCCCAGGAGCACCCCGCGACTCCGGTATCGCTGATCGACACGATTCTGGAGGCCGACGAAGAGCGTCATGCGCTGCTGACCCGGCTGGAGACGGCTGATCCCGAAGAGATGGGCGACATCTGGACCCGGCTGATCGAGATCGACTCCGACGCGGCCCCGGCCCGGGCGGCTGAAATTCTCGCTGGCCTGGGCTTCAGCGTCGAGGACCTCGAGCGGCCGATGGCCCAGTTTTCCGGCGGCTGGCGCATGCGCGTGGCCCTGGCGGCGGCGCTGTTCAGCGAGCCGGACCTGTTGCTGCTCGACGAACCGACCAACTACCTCGACCTCGAGGGCGCGATGTGGCTCGAAGCGCGGCTGAAGAAGTATCCGCATACGGCGCTGATCATCAGCCACGACCGCGAGCTCCTGAACAACAGCTGCACCCACATCCTGCACCTGGCGGCCTCCAAGCTGGAAATCTACACAGGCGGCTACGACGACTTCGAGAAGATGCGGGCCGAGAAGTCGCGACTGCAGCTGTCGGCCAAGGCCAAGCAGGACGCCGAGCGCGCCCACCTGCAGTCCTTTGTCGATCGCTTCAAGGCCAAGGCCTCCAAGGCCGCCCAGGCCCAGTCGCGGATGAAGCGGCTGGCCAAGATGGAGCCGGTGGCGACCACCATCGAGGAACGCGTCGCGCCCTTCACCCTCCCCTCGCCGCCGCGCCCCTTGGCGCCACCGCTGATCCGGCTGGAGCGAGCCAATGTCGGCTACGAGGAAGGCCGGCCGATCCTCAAGAACCTCAACCTGCGCATGGACCTGGACGACCGCATCGGCCTGCTGGGCGTCAACGGCGCGGGCAAGTCGACCTTCGCCAAGCTGATCGCCGGGGCGCTGGGCGTGCAGACCGGGGAGTTCCACCGAGACCGCAAGATGCGGGTCGGCTGGTTCCACCAGCATCAGATCGAGGCGATGGACCCCGAGGACACGGCGCTGGAGATCATCCGCCGCGCCATGCCCGAGGCCACCGAGTCCTCGCGCCGATCGCGCCTGGCCCAGTTCGGCTTGCCGTTCGAAAAGCAGGAGACCACGGTCGAGAACCTCTCGGGCGGCGAGCGCGCCCGCCTGCTGCTGAACCTGGTGGCGATGGACGCGCCGCATATGCTGATCCTCGACGAGCCGACCAACCACCTGGATATCGACTCACGGCGCGCGTTGCTGGATGCGCTAAACGACTACGAAGGCGCTGTGATCCTGATCACCCACGACCGCTCGCTGATGGAGCTGGTCGCCGACCGGCTGTGGCTGGCCGCAGACGGCTCCATCAAGCCGTTCGACGGCGACATGGACGACTACGCGAAGTTCGTCATTGACCGCGCCCGCGTCGCCGCCCGCGCGCCGACCCAGGTCAAGCGCGAGGCCGTGGTCGAGGCGCCGCCCCCGCCGCCCGCCCCGCGCCCGGCCGCCGGCATGGCCGGGCCGCTCAAGCGACGACTGGAAGCCGCCGAGGCCGTTGTTGCCCGGACGACCAAGGCCCTGGAAGAGATCGACGTCGTCCTCGCCGACCCCGCGATCTACGTGAAGGACGCCCGAAAGGCCGCCGACCTCGGCCAAAAGCGCCTCAAGGCCCAGGCCGCCGTCGACAAGGCCGAGGCCGAATGGATGGAAATCGCCGAGCAACTGGCGGCGCTGGAACCGGCTTAAGCCAGCTGATTACACCGTCGTTCTCACCCTTGAGGCGAGGACCCCGTCGTCGGTTCACAGGCGCGTGGCGATGCACGCACCGCCTAACCGCACTTCACCTCTCTCACGATGCCCGTCTCGGCGTCGAAGAAGATGTTCAGCCGGTCGGGGCGGTAGTCCATGGTCACCGGGCAGGTCGTGCAGGCGACGCGCCGCTTCGACGGATCGGTGGGCACCGGAATCTCGCTGCGATTGCGGCCAACAAGGTACTGGAGTTCGCCGGACTTGCAGGAGTCCTCCGGCGGCGGCGGCGGCAGGGGCACAGTCGGCGCCTCGCGGATCGGCGGCGGGGGCGGCGGGGCGGGCGGCGGCGTCGCCGCACAGGCCGAAAGGGTCAGCGCCGCGGCGAACGTGGCCAGCTTGCGGATCATGCCTTCTTCTCCCAACCACGCTCGGCCTGTTGCCAGTAGCTGACCGGCAGCCCCTGCGCCTTGAATGTCTTCCATCGCTCCCGGGCGGCGGCCAGCGCCACCTCGTCACGACCGTCGAACAGTACGATGCACCGCTCGTGCGGCGAAAGATCGCCCGGCTCGGCGCCATCGATCAGGAAGAGGGCGTGCGCCCCGTTCGGGTTCTCCTGGTCGGTTGTCAGCAGGATGGGCTGATGGTCGGCGAACGGCTCTTCGGCCGTTCCGTGGGCCAGGAAACTCTCGTCCCGGTAGCTCCACAGCCAGCCGTCGAGATGCTCGATCCGTTCCTGTTCGGCCGCGCGGACCAGCGCCCGCCATCCCCGCTTGAGCGTCTTTTCGAGCAGATCGGGCAGCACCTGCTCGAGCGCCGAGCGCTCCAGGTGGTAGAACCAGACCTCGCAGGGGGATGTGTTCAAGTGGGTTGCGTCCTTCGACACGGCGCTGCGCGCCTGCTCAGGATGACTGAGTTTGCGGGCGACACAATCTCAGTCACCCAGGAGGCCAGTCATCCTGAGCAGCGCCGTAGGCGCGTGTCGAAGGACGCACCAAGCCGGCATCAGACCTCGTACTTGTCGGCCACCATCTGGTTGAGCAGCCGCACGCCGTACCCGGTCGCCCCGTCGGGGCTGGTCGGGACGGTCGACGGCTTCTTCCAGGCGGTGCCGGCGATGTCGAGGTGGGCCCAGGGCAGGCCGTTGACGAACTTCTGCAGGAACAGGGCGGCTGTGATCGACCCGCCCGGCCGGCCGCCGGTGTTCTTGACGTCGGCGACCATGCTCTCGATCTGCTTGTTGTAGGCGTCCGGCAGCGGCATCCGCCACAGCGTCTCGCCGGAGGCCTTCGAGGCAGCGAGAAGATTCTCCGACAAGGTATCGTCGTTGCTGAACAATCCTGCGTAGTCGTTGCCCAGCGAGATGATGATCGCGCCGGTCAAGGTGGCCAGGTCGACCATGAACTGCGGCTTGAAGCGGTCCTGGCAGTACCAGAGGGCGTCGGCCAGCACGAGGCGGCCCTCGGCGTCGGTGTTGATGATCTCGATGGTCTGGCCGGACATCGAGGTGACCACGTCCCCCGGGCGCTGGGCGTTGCCGTCGGGCATGTTCTCGACCAGGCCCAGGATGCCGATGGCGTTGACCTTGGCCTTGCGGCCGGCCAGCACGTGCATGAGGCCGGCCACGGCGGCCGAGCCGCCCATGTCCCACTTCATGTCTTCCATGCCGTCGGCGGGCTTGAGACTGATGCCGCCGGTGTCGAAGGTGACGCCCTTGCCGACGAAGGCGATCGGCTGGCTGTCGCCGCCGTTCTTCCACTGGATGACCACCAGCTGGCTGTCGCGGATGCTGCCCTGACCGACGCCGAGCAGGCTGCCCATGCCGAGCCTGGCCATCTCGGCCTCGCCCAGGACCTCGACCTCGAGGCCCAGCGATTCCAGCTCCTTGACCCGCCGCGCGTACTCGGCCGGGAACAGGACGTTCGGCGGCTCGGACACCAGGTCGCGCGCGAAGTAGACGGCCTCGGCCAGCGCTTTCAGCGGGGCGAAGGCGGCTTCGGCGGCGGCCACATCATCGGTGATGACCTTCACCACCTCGACCGACGGCTTCTTCTCGGCCTTCTCGGTGGTCAGGTATTTGTCGAAGCGGTAGGCCGCCAGCGTGGCCCCGAGCGCGGCCCGGGCCGACTCCTCGGCCTTGGCCCCCGGTGTAAGGACATGCAGCACCGTGGCGCCCGACAGCTTGACCGCACCATAGGCCTGGGCCGCGAAGCGTTCGGAGGCATCCCCGCCCCAGGCGTCGGCGGCCCCGGCGCCGATCGCGATCAGGCGCTGCACGTCGACGCCCGACGGTGCGATCAGCTCGACGGTCTGCCCCGGCTTGCCCGCGAAGCGCGGCGCGGCCGACAGCGCGCGGGACAGGGCGCCGGAGACCGCGGCGTCCATCGCCTCGGCGGCGGCGGACTTCTGGCCGTTCTCGAAGACCATGACCGCGGCGGCGCCGCCCGAAGGGATCTTGCCGGCGTCTGAGGCGACGAACTCGATGCGCATGGAACGCTCCTGAATGTGGTCCGCGCGGCATAGTCCAACCCGCGTCGCGAGGGAAGCGCGGCGGTTGTTTCCGGTGCGTTCGGGGGTATAGAACGGACCACCCCTGCTTCGGGGTTTCCCCGACCCCTCAACGGGCCCAGCTTCCCTCTATGCGTCTGATCGAGCGCTACCTTTTTCGCCAGCTGCTGACTCCGACCCTGCTGGCCGCCGCCGCGCTGGGGGCGGTCGGACTGCTGAGTCAGAGCCTGGGCCGCCTCGATATCATCATCGAGCAGCGCCAGACGGCCTGGGTCTACCTGCAGGTCATCCTGCTGGCGATGCCGCAGCTGATGAATCTGATCCTGCCGATCGCCATCTTCGTCGCGGCCCTGGTCGCGCTGAACCGGCTGCAGACGGACCATGAGCTTGTGGTCTGTCAGGCGGGCGGCATGAGCCGCTGGCGACTGATTTCGCCGGCGCTGCGGCTGGCGACCCTGGCGTTGCTCGTCGGACTGGCGGTCAATCTCTGGGTTCAACCAGCGTCCTACCGGGCGATGCGCGAGATCGTCTCGGCTGCCCGAAGCGATGTCGCGGCGACGCTGGTCCGCGAGGGCGAATTCTCCGAACCGGCGCCAGGACTGACCGTCTATGGCCAGACCGTCGATCCGGACGGCAAGATCCGCAACCTGTTCATCCACCACCGCAAACCGGACGGCGGCGCCACCACCTACACGGCCCGGGAGGGGCGCATCACCGAGCGCGGCGGCAAGCCGGTGCTGGTGATGCGGAACGGATCGAACCAGGAGTTCTCCACGACCGGCGTCCTGAACTACCTGTCGTTTGAGGAATACGCGCTGGAGCTCGCCACCTTCCTCAACACCTCCGACACCGTCACCTACAAGGCGTCGGACCGTTATCTGAACGAGCTTTTCAACCCTGATCTGTCCCAGGCCTACGAGAAGAAGAACCGGGAGAAGCTGCTGGCCGAAGGCCATTCGCGCCTTGCCTCCCCGCTCTACAGTCTGGCCTTCATGGCGATGGCGCTGGCCGCCGTCCTGGGCTCCAGCTTCAGCCGTCTGGGCTACGGTCGCCGCATCGCCGTGATCGGTGCGGCCGCTGCGGGCGTGCGCATCATCGGATTCGCGGTCCAGGCCGCCTGCGAGGACACGCCCGCGCTGAATATCCTGCAGTACCTGATCCCGCTGACGGCGATCGCCTGGGGCCTGGGCCAGCTCTACCGGCCCGTTCGACGCCGCCACGGCTGGCGCGAATGGCTGCCGTTCGGCATTGCTGAGCCGCGCAAGTCGCCTGTGACGGGGGTGGCCGCATGAGCCGCGGTATCGGACGGCTGGAGCGCTATGTCCTGTCGCGAACCCTGATGGGGGTCGCGGGCGCGCTTGCCGTCATCGGCTCGGTCATCCTGCTGATAGACTTCGTGGAGGTCTCGCGGACGGTCGGCGGCCGCGGCGACGCGGGCTTTCCGAAGCTCCTCTGGCTGACCCTCCTCAAGGCGCCGTCGACAATCCTGACGCTGCTACCCTTCGCCTTCCTGTTCGGGACCCTGGCGGCCTTTGTCGGCCTGAACCGCCGCAGCGAGTTGATCGCCATGCGCGCTGCCGGAGTCTCGGCCTGGCGCTTCATCCTGCCGGCCACCGCCGCCGCCTTCCTGGTGGGGGCCGTGACGGTCGCCGCCCTCAACCCGTTGACGGCGATGCTCGGCGCCCAGTTCGAACAGTCCAGGGACGCGGTGCTGGAGGAATTCCAGACCTCGACGCCCAAGGACACCTGGCTGCGGCAGGGCGACAACGCCTCCCAGGTGGTCATCAGGGCCCGATCTCACGACCAGGTCGAAGGCACGGTTCGGCTCAAGGACGTGTCCATGTTCGTCTACCGGGTCACCGCCAGCGGCGGCCTGGAATTCTCGCGCCGGATCGAGGCAGACGAAGCCAGGCTGATGCCCGGCTACTGGCGTCTGAAGGGCGTACGCGAGGCGGCGCCGGGTGCAGGCTCCGTCCGCTCCGAGACCCTGTCCATCCCCTCGACCCTGGACGAGCAGGCCGCGATCGAACGCTTCACGACTCCGGAGGCCATCGCATTCTGGCGTCTGCCGGCGACCATTCGCGGCACCGAGAGCGCAGGCTTCTCCGCCCTGCCCTACCGCCTTAGACTGCACCAGTTGCTGGCTACGCCCATCCTGTTCGCAGCCATGTCACTGCTGGCGGCGGCGTTTTCGCTGCGGCTCATGCGGCTGGGCGGGCTGGCGGTGCTGGCCGGATCCGGCGTGGCGCTGGGCTTTGTGTTCTTCTTCTTCAACCAGTTCTGCGGCGCGTTGGGGAAGGCCGAGATCGTGCCCGCCGCCGCCGCCGCCTGGGCGCCGCCGATACTGGCGCTGTTATCGGGGCTGACGCTGCTTTGCTATACGGAAGACGGTGGAATCGTGCGGGGGCGCGTCGCCGGGAGGAAGACCGTCACATGACGACCAAGAGTCGATCCCCGAGGCGGCCCGGAGGGCGCGGCCCGCTGCTGGCCGGCGTAGCCGGCGCGGCGCTGTTCGCCGTCACGGGCCCGGTCCTGGCGCAGGATTTCGCGGCGATACCCACCGCGCCGGCGGCCCCCGCCGCGAGCGATGACGGGCTTGGCGACAGCGGCTTCTATCTGGAGTCCGACAGTCTCATCCAGGATGACGCCAATCAGGTTGTCAGCGCCGAGGGCGATGTCGAGGTGCGATACCGCGGCCGCACCCTGCGCGCCCGGTCGCTGATCTATGACATCCGCAGCGGCCTCATCACGGCGCGCGGGAGTGTCGTGGTCATCGACCCGTCCGGCGCGATCAGCTTCGCCGACGAGATGGTTCTGGACGAGGAAATGCGCGCAGGCGTGGCGCGCGGCTTCTCGGCCCGCCTGGATGGCGACGTCAAGCTGGCCGCCGCCACGGCGGTGCGCCGCAGCGACCTGGTCAACGAACTGACCCAGGCGATCTATACCCCGTGCGAGATCTGCGCCGAGGACAAGTCGAGGCTGCCGACCTGGTCGATCCGCGCCGACAAGGTCGTCCAGGATCGCGAAAAGCAGATCATCTACTACCGCAACGCCGTGATCGAGATGTGGGGCGTCCCGGTCTTCTATGCGCCCGTCTTCTGGCACCCGGATCCAAGCGCCAAGCGCAAGAGCGGCCTGCTCGCGCCCAATGTCCTGGCCTCCGCACGCAGAGGTCTGTCCTACGAGCAGCCCTACGCCCTGATCATCTCGCCATCCGAGGATCTGGTGATAAGCCCCCAGATCAATACGAAGGTGAATCCCTTCCTGAACCTGCAGTGGCGCAAGCGCTTCTGGTCGGGGCAGATCAACGCGCGCCTCGGCTTCACCTACGAGCGGGATCTGGATGGCGACGGCGACCGGATCGGCGACCTCACATCGCGCAGCTACGTGCTCGCGAACGGCGCCTTCCGGATCAACGAAGACTGGCGCTGGGGCTTCGCCGCGGAGCGCGCTTCCGACGACCTGATCTTCGACAAGTACGACGTCAGCGACGTCTACCAGCAGCGCGGCATGCTGCCTTCGGACGACCGGCGCCTGTCGTCGCAACTGTACGCGGTGCGCCAGGACGAACGGTCGTGGCTGTCGGTTTCCGCGCTCAGCATCCAGGGCCTGCGCCCCGTCGACATCGACCGGGCGTTCCCGACCATCGCGCCGATGATCGAGGGGCGCTGGGAGCCCGAAGGCCCGGTGCTCGGCGGACGCCTGAGGCTCCAGGGCAGCGCGGTCGCCCTGACCCGCGAGCAATCCCAGTTCGTGGCGACCCAGCCGGGCGCCGACAGCCGCCGTGTCAGCGCGCTGGCCGACTGGCAGGATACCTGGACCTTCAAGAGCGGCCTGCGGCTTTCACCGTTCGCCCAGGTGCGTGGCGACGTCTACGACCTGGACGACCTGCCGGCGCCGGGCCCCGCCGCGAGGACCGTCACCCGCGCCCGGGGCGTGGCCGGAGTCGATGTCAGCTTCCCGCTGATACGTCGGGACGGGGCCCGCACGATCGTGCTCGAGCCCTTGTTCCAGGCAGCCCTGTCGCCGGACGTCGACGCCAACACGCCTGTTCCCAATGAGGACAGCGCGGTCCTGGAGTACGACGAGACCAACCTGCTGCGGGCCAACAAGTTCCCCGGCTTCGACCGGTACGAGGACGGGCGGCGCGTCAATGTGGGCGCGCGGGCGAGCGTCCTGTACGATGACGGGCGCGGCGGGAGCATCCTGGTCGGCCGCACCTTCCGCTCGAATCCGGATCTGCAGTTTCCGACCCGAAGCGGCTTGCAGACCGCCCGGTCGGACTGGATCGTCGCCGCCGAGGGCCGCCCCCTCGAGAGCGTCAGCTTCTTCACCCGCGCCCGGTTCAGCCCGGAAAACGGCGACGTGCGGCGCTTCGAAGCAGGGGTCGACGTCAACACCACCCGCGCCCGCGGCTTCATCCGCTACCTGCGGGACAACCAGGACATCACCGGCGTCCAGCGCGAGGACCTCGACTTCGCCGGTGACGTGATGATCTCGGGCAACTGGGGCGTCACCTTCGCCGGCGTTCGCGACGTCGAGAGCAACGTATGGCGTCGCCAGGAGCTCGGCGGCCTCTATCGGGACGACTGCCTCGATATCGCCGTCGTCTGGGTGCACGAGGAGACCTACAACCGGACGCTGGGCCCGTCGGACTCGGTGATCCTGCGCCTAACGCTCGCCACATTGGGCGATAAAGGCTACAGCCAGTGACGAACGGTCGGAACCTGCGAGTCCGCCTGTCGAAGCATTCAGGGGAAAGACAATATTGAATACGTCGACGCGTAGCGTGACGAGGCTGGCACTGGCGGCGGCGTCCGCCTTGAGCCTCGGTTTCGCCCCCATTGTCCACGCCCAGGAGGCTCCTGTCCCCGGGACCACCGACGCCGCCCTGGCGGAGGTAATGGAATCGGCGATCGGTGAAAGCGTCGCCGCGGTCGTCAACGACGACATCATCTCGACCTATGATCTGGTCCAGCGGATGCGTCTGCTGTCGATCACCGCCGGCATCCAGCCCGACGAGAACACCCTGCCGCAGCTGCAGCGGGAAGCCATGCGCTCGCTGATCGAGGAACGCCTGCAGATCCAGGAGCTCCGCAGGGTCGAGAAGGAGCACAAGACCGACATCGTCGCCACGGACGCCGACGTCGACGCCGAGCTTACGGAAGTCGCCAAGGGCAACAACATTACGGGCGACCAGATGCTGGCGCAGCTGCGTAGCGCCGGCGTCGGCTCCGAGACCCTGCGCGAACAGATTCGCGCCGAGGTCAGCTGGCAGGGCTACATCCGGGGCCGCTACGGCAGCCGCCTGCGTATCGGCCAGGACCAGATCAAGGCTGTCCAGGAGCAACTGACCGTATCGGCCGGGAAGCCGCAGTACCAGATCAGCGAAGTCGTCATCGACCCTTCCCGCGTCGGCGGCGTCGACAACGCCATCCAGGGCGCCGGCCAGCTTATCGGACAGATCCAGCAGGGCGCGCCCTTCCCCGCGGTCGCCCGGCAGTTCTCCTCCTCCGCCACGGCGGCCAACGGCGGCGACGCCGGCTGGGTCGGCGCCGGTGAAATGCCGGCCGAGGTCGAACTGGCCCTCGAACAGCTTCGCCCCGGCCAGATTTCCCGTCCGATCGTCACCGACGACGGCGTCTACATCATCGCGCTTCGCGACAAGCGCGCCGGATCCAATGTCGCGCTGGTCAGCCTAAAGCAGGCCGCGGTGCCGCTGGCGGCCGATGCTTCGCCCGAGGAGGTTCAGGCCGCCGCCGCCCAGCTCGAGGCGCTGCGCCCGCTGGTCACCGGATGCGCCGATCTCGAAGCCAAGGCCGCCGACATCCAGGGCGTCATGGCCGGCGACCTGGGCGAAGCCGAGGTTGCGGGCCTGACCGAGGGCTTCCAGACCGCCGTGGCGACCACGCCCGACGGCCAGCTGTCTCAGCCTGTCCGCACAAACGCCGGCCTGCACCTTGTCATGGTCTGCGGCCGCCGCCAAAGCGGGGCTCAGATCCCGACCGCGCAGCAGATCGAAAGCCGCCTCGTCGGCCAGCAGCTGTCGATGATCTCCCGGCGCCTGCTGCGGGACCTGCGCGGCACGGCCACCATCGAGCAGCGGTGACGCTGGCGCCGCTCGCGCTGAGTCTTGGCGATCCCGCCGGTACGGGACCGGAAATCACGGCCCGGGCCTGGAGGGCGCTGCGCGACACCGGGCCTGTCTTCATGGTCATCGGCGACCGTGAAGCGCTGGAGTCCGCGCCCGGCGGAGCTGTCCCTGTCCAGTCGGTCACGAGGCCCGAGGACGCGGCCCTGATCTTTTCCAGGGCCCTGCCGGTGCTGGATATCCCGCTGACCACACTGGTGGTCGCAGGCCAGCCCGATCCCGCCAACGCCGCCGCGGTGATCCGCTGGATCGAGACCGGCGTGGGCCTGGCCCTGTCCGGCGCGGTCAGCGGCCTGGTCACGGCTCCGATCGCCAAGGCGCCGCTCTACGCCGCCGGCTTCGGCTTCCCGGGCCATACCGAGTTCCTGGCCGAGCTGACAGCCGCCGGCCGCCACGACGGCGCGCGCGGACCGGTGATGATGCTGACCGCCGCCGACCTGCGGGTGGCGCTGGTGACCATCCACGAGCCGCTGGCGAAGGTCTCCGCGCTGCTCACCATCGAGAAGATCGTCAATGCCGGGCTGGTCACCGCCCAGGCCCTGCGCCGCGACTTCAGCATCGCCGTCCCGCGCCTGGCCGTCGCCGGCCTGAACCCGCATGCCGGTGAGTCGGGCTCGCTGGGCCGCGAGGAGATCGAGGTCATCGCCCCGGCCGTCCGGGCGCTGCGCGAGCTGGGCGTCGAGGCGACGGGCCCTTCGCCGGCCGACAGCCTGTTCCACCCGGAGGCCCGCGCCCGCTATGACGCCGTCCTCTGCATGTACCATGACCAGGCGCTGATCCCGGTGAAGATGCTCGACTTCTGGGGCGGGGTGAACGTCACCCTGGGCCTGCCCATCGTCCGCACCTCCCCCGATCACGGCACCGGATTCGACATCGCCGGCCGGGGCCTGGCCCGTCCCGACAGCCTGATCGCCGCCATCCGCCTGGCGGCGGAAATCGCAGCGCGACGGGGGTAGTGGGCGCCTTGCGTCCTTCGACACGCCGCTTCGCGGCTGCTCAGGATGACTAGCTTTGAGCCGCTTCGCCCAATAGTCATCCTGAGCAGCGCCGAAGGCGCGTGTCGAAGGACGCAATGAGCCAGCTGGACTCCCTCCCCCCGCTCCGCGAGAGCCTGGCCGACCACGGCCTGCTGGCCGACAAGAGCTTCGGCCAGCACTTCCTGCTCGACCTCAACATCACGCGGAAGATCGCCCGGCTGGCCGGTCCGCTCGAGGGTCAGACGGTGATCGAGGTCGGGCCCGGTCCCGGTGGCCTGACCCGAGCGCTGGTCGAGGCCGGCGCGAACGTCATCGCGGTGGAAAAGGACGCCCGCTTCCTGCCGTTGCTGAATGAGCTGGCGGCGGTCTCGGACGGCCGGCTGACCCTGGTCGAAGCCGACGCGCTGAAGGTCGACGAGGCAGCGCTGGCCGGCGGGCCGGGCCATGTGGTCTCCAACCTGCCCTACAACGTCGGCACGGCGCTGCTGATCAAATGGCTGACCGGCCCGTGGCGGCCGGTCTCCATGTCCCTGATGTTCCAGAAGGAAGTCGCCGACCGCATCGCGGCCCCGGCCGGCGCCGACGCCTACGGCCGGCTCAGCGTGGTCTCCCAGGCGCTGGCGCGGGCCAAAGTCGTCATGGACCTGCCCGCCCGCGCCTTCACCCCGCCGCCGAAGGTCGCCTCGGCCGTGGTGCGCCTCGACCCGCTGGCCGACGCCCCGCCGGCCGAGCTGATCGCCGCCCTTGAAAAGGTCACCGCAGCCGCGTTCGGACAGCGCCGGAAGATGCTGCGCTCGAGCCTGCGCAACCTCGGCGGCAAGGCGCTGTGCGAGAAGGCCGGCATCGACCCGAACGTGCGGGCCGAAACGGTACCGGTGGAAGGGTTTCTGCGGCTGGCGCGGGCCTTGTAGCGGGCGCCGAGCGTCCTTCGCGACGCTCGCCCAGTAGCTCGCTCCTCAGGACGACGAACGTGGGTGGGCGGCAACAAAGCTCGTCATGCTGAGGAGCGGACCGTACGGGCCGCATCTCGAAGCACGAAGCCCCCTACTACCCCTCCCCCGCCTCCGGGATCGCCTCGGCCAGCAGGCCCTCGACCAGCGGCTCGATCCAGAGGTTGCGCGAGGCCTTGCGGCGTTCGGCGTGGTAGATGTGCGCCAGCTCGGCGTAGGCGCGGTCGAAGTCGTCGTTCATGACCACGTAGTCGAAGGTCTTCCAGTTGGCGACCTCGTCCTTGGCGCGGGCGATGCGCTCCCGGATCACCGCCTCGCTGTCCTGCGAGCGGGCATGCAGGCGGCGGCGCATCTCGGCCAGCGACGGCGGCAGGATGTAGACCAGAACCGAGTCCTCCGGCGCCTGGTCATGGATCTTCATGGCCCCCTGGAAGTCGATGTCGAACAGGGTGCTTTGGCCCTTGGACAGGGCCTCCATGATCGGGATCTTCGGGCTGCCGTAGCGGTTGCCGTAGACCTCGGCCCACTCCAGGAACTCGCCGCGCTCGACCATGGCGTCGAAGGTAGGACGGTCGACAAAGTGGTAGTCGCGGCCGTCGTGCTCGCCGGGACGCGGCTCACGGGTGGTGGCTGAGATGGACAGGTGCAGGTCGGAGTGGTCGGCGACCAGCCGCCGCGTCAGGGAGGTCTTGCCCACCCCCGACGGCGCGACGACCATCAGCATCAGGCCCCGCTTCGGCCGGGCCTCGTCACTCGACATTCTGCACCTGCTCGCGGAACTGCTCGATCACCGCTTTGAGGTCGAGACCGATGGCGGTCAAGGCCGGGGTCGCCGATTTCGAACACAGGGTGTTGGCCTCGCGCATGAACTCCTGCGTGAGAAAGTCCAGCCGGCGGCCGGCGGCGGCTTCCGAGGCGATCAGGGTGCGGGCGGCGGCGATGTGGCCGGCCAGGCGATCAAGCTCCTCACGCACGTCGGCGCGGGTGGCCAGGGCGGCGGCCTCCTGGACGATGCGCTCCTCACTGGCGGCCTGGCCGAGCAGTTCGGACATGCGGCCGGCGAAGCGATCCTTGATGATGGCGGGATGGGCGGCGGCCTCTGTCCCGGCGGCGGCGACAAGCGCCTCAATGCGGTCGATCATGCCGGTCAGCACGGGTGTGATCGCCGCGCCCTCCTCCAGCCGCGCCGCCTTCAGCGCGTCGAGAGCCATGGCGATGGAGGCGGCGATGGCCTGTTCCAGAGCGGCGCGCGCCTCGGGGTCCTCGGCGGCCTCCGTCACCTCGATGACGCCGCGCAGGGCGAGCATTCCATCGGCGGTGGGCCGCTTGACCCGCTTGGCCTTCACATGGGGCGCAACGGCGGCGAGATAGCGTTCCAGCTGGTCGAGGTTGACGCTGGCGGCTCCGGCGCTCTCGGCCCGGCGGGCCTGGACGCTGACATTGACCTGTCCGCGCTGGAAGCGGGCCTGCGATCCGTCGCGGATGGCCTTCTCGAGCGCGTCAAAGCCCGGCGGCGCCTTGAAGCGGGTCTCCAGGTTGCGGCCGTTGACCGAGCGGGCCTCGATCGCCCAGGTCCAGTCACCCGCCGCGCCCTCGGCCCGACCGAAGCCGGTCATTCCCGACAGGGCCATCTATTTTCCCGTCCGCGCGCGGTACTCGCGCCACTTCGCGACGTTGCGCTTGTGATCCTCGTAGGTGACGGCGAAGGCGTGGCCGCCGGTGCCGTCGGCGACGAAGAACAGGTACTCGCTCCGCGGCGGGTCTAGCACCGCCGCCAGGGCCGCGCGGCCCGGGTTTGCGATCGGCGTCGGCGGCAGGCCGTCAATGATGTAGGTGTTGTAGGTGTTGGCCGGGTTCTCCAGCTCGGACTTCAAGATCCGGCGGCCCAGCGGTTTGCCCTTGGTGATGTAGTAGATGATCGTCGGGTCGCTCTCTAGCCGCATGCCCTTGCGCAGACGGTTGGTGAACACCGAGGCGACCTGCGGCCGCTCGCTGGCGACGCCGGTCTCCTTCTCGACGATGGAGGCCAGGATCACCGCCTCCTCCGGCGTGGTCACCGGCAGGCCCGGCTGGCGCTGGGCCCAGAGGGCGGCCAGCAGCTTGTCGCGGGCGTCCATCATCCGCTGCAGCACCGCGGCGCGGTCCTCGCCCCGCTGGAAGTCATAGGTCTCCGGCAGCACCGTCCCCTCGGGAGGCGTGGGCGCGAGGCCGGTCAGCGCCTCCTCGGCGTTGAGCATCTCGATGACCATCTCCGAGGTCGCGCCCTCCGGGATCGTCACCTGGTGACGCACCACGCGGCCGGCGCGGATGTCATCCAGCACCCGGGCCATCGAGGCCCCGGAGGCGAACTCATACTCACCGGCCTTCAGGTCGCGGGCGACACCCGTCACCTGGGCGGCGGCCTTGAAGATCGCGCCGGAGCGAATCACGCCCGCCCGCTCCAGCGAGGAGGCGATCTCGTTCAGGCCGGCGCCACGACGCAGGACCACAGAACTGATCTCGCCCGCCGTCGCCTCCGGCCCTGGACCGCGATAGGTCCAGACGGCCCAAAGGCCCAGAAGCATGACCGCCAGGCCGAGCACGGCAAAGCCGCTCATGCCCATGATGACGAGCCTGCGCATCAGCGGCAGCCCCCCGGAACGTGCGGCTCTGTTGCTCACGGCGCCTTCTTGAAGATCACGCAGGCGTTGGTGCCCCCGAAGCCGAAGCTGTTGGACATCGCCGCGACCATCTCAACCGCCTTCGCCTTGTGCGGGACGAGGTCGATCTCGGTCTCGAACTCGCAATTGTCGAGGTTGATGGTCGGCGGAACCATCTGGTCGCGCAACGCCAGGATGGTGAAGATCGACTCCACCGCCCCGGCGGCGCCCAGCAGGTGGCCGGTCATCGACTTGGTCGAGGACATCTTCGTGGTCTTCGCGCTGTCGCCAAGAAGCCGGGTCACCGCCCCCAGCTCGAGGCCGTCGGCCATGGTCGAGGTGCCGTGGGCGTTGACGTAGCCGATGTCGGAGGCCTCCAGGCCGGAGTCCTTCAGCGCCGCCTTCATGGCCCGGAAGCCGCCGTCGCCGTCCTCGGACGGGGCGGTGATGTGGTAGGCGTCACCCGACAGGCCGTAGCCCGCCACCTCGGCGTAGATCTTCGCGCCGCGCGCCTTGGCGTGTTCGTATTCTTCCAGCACCAGAATCCCGGCGCCCTCGCCCATGACGAAGCCGCCGCGATCCTTGTCATAGGGGCGCGAGGCTTCCGTCGGGCGGTCGTTGAAGTCGGTGGCCATGGCGCGGCAGGCGACAAAGCCGGCAACGCCGATCGGGCAGATGGAGGCCTCGGCCCCGCCGGCGATCATGATATCGGCGTCGCCGTACTTGATCAGCCGGGCGGCGTCACCGATGGCGTGGGCGCCGGTCGCGCAGGCGGTGACCACCGAGTGGTTGGGCCCCTTGAAGCCGTAGCGGATCGAGACCTGGCCCGAGGCGAGGTTGATCAGGGCAGACGGGATGAAGAAAGGGCTGATGCGGCGCGGACCCTTGTCGCGCAGCTCGATGGCCGTCTCGGCGATGGTGTTCAGGCCGCCGATGCCCGAGCCGATCATCACGCCGGCGCGATAGCTGGTTTCCTCGTCGATCTCGGTCAGGCCCGCGTCGCGGACGGCCTCGTCGGCGGCGGCCATGGCGTAGAGAATGAAGTCATCGACCTTGCGCTGGTCCTTGGGGGCCATGGTGCCGTTCGGATCGAACGATCCCTCGACATCCGGTCCACCGCCGCCCCGGCCGTCGACGCGCGGCACTTCGCAGGCGATCTGGCAGCCGTACTCGGCGGGATCGAAACTCGAGATCCGCCCGGCGCCGGACTGGCCGGCCAGAAGGTTCTTCCAGGTGATGTCCACGCCCTGGCCGAGCGGGGTCAGGAGGCCGAGGCCGGTGACGACGACACGACGCATGGAGCTACTCCTCTCCGGCCCGTGACAACGGACCGCTCAAACGAAGACCGCCGCGCATACCGGTTTCCCGGTAGCGCGGCGGCTGATCGTACGGACTAGGAACGACGGATCAACCGCCGACCTTCTCCGTGATGAACTTCACGGCGTCGCCGACCGTCTGGATGTGCTCAGCGGCGTCGTCGGGAATCTCGATATCGAATTCTTCTTCGAAGGCCATGACCAGCTCGACGTTGTCGAGGCTGTCAGCGCCCAGGTCATCGATGAAGCTGGCCTTCTCGGTGACCTTTTCGGGATCGGCGTCGAGATGCTCGATGACGATCTTACGCACACGCTCGAGAATGTCGGACATTCTGTAGGTCCTCTTTAGTATTGTCGTGGCCGCGCCAGCCAAGGCTGGACACCGGAAATCGCGCTCCGCCTACCATGTTCCTTTCGGGGTGGCCAGCGGCCAGCCGACGAACATGGGGCTTCCCCTAGATCATCGCCATGCCGCCGTTCACGTGCAAGGTCTGACCGGTGACGTAGGACCCTTCCTCGCTCGCCAGATAGACGCAGGCGGCGGCGACATCGTCGCCCGAGCCGAGGCGGCCGGAAGGGATTTTCCCAAGGATTGCCTCACGTTGCGTGTCGTTGAGGCCGTCGGTCATGGGGCTGGCGATGAAGCCCGGCGCCACGGTGTTCACCGTCACGTTACGAGACGCCACTTCCTGCGCCAGGGCCTTCGAAAAGCCGATCATGCCCGCCTTGGAGGCGGCGTAGTTGGCCTGGCCCGGGTTTCCGGTGACGCCGACGACGGAGGTGATTCCGATGATCCGGCCCCAGCGGCGCTTCATCATCCCCTTCAGGGCGGCGCGCGACAGGCGGAAGTAGGATTCGAGGTTGACCTTGATAACCTGTTCCCAGTCCTCGTCCTTCATGCGCAGCATCAGGCCGTCGCGGGTGATGCCGGCGTTGGCGACAAGGATGTCCAGCGGCGCGCCGGCGGCCTCCTCGGCCTTGGCGACGAGGCCGTCGACGCTGGCCGAATCGGACAGATTGGCCGGAGCGATCGAAACCCGCTCGCCGAATTCACCGGCCAGGGTCGCGAGCACCTCCTCGCGTGTGCCCGACAGCACGACATGTGCGCCCTGCGCGTGCAGCGAACGGGCGATGGCGCCGCCGATGCCGCCCGTGGCGCCGGTGACGAGGGCGGTCTTGCCGGTGAGGTCGAACATGTCTGGCATTTCCCTTGGTGCGTCCTTCGACACGGCCCGTCGGGCCTGCTCAGGAGGACGTATTCTGTTGATGGCCCATATGCACGTCATCCTGAACAGCGCCGCAAGGCGCGTGTCGAAGGACGCAACGAACTCAGAGACTGGCCGCGAACGCTTCCAGATCGGCCGGGCTGTTCAGCGGCGTCGCCTCGGCGTCCGGCGCGATGCGCTTGGCCATGCCCGACAGCACCTTGCCTGAGCCGGCCTCGGCGAAGCGGGTGACCCCGCCTTCGGTCGCCATCCAGTCCATGCTCTCGCGCCAGCGCACGCGGCCGGTGACCTGCTCGACCAGCATCCGGCGGATGGCTTCGGGGTCCAGAGTGGGACGGGCGGTCACATTGGCGACCAGCGGCGCGCGGGGGGCGATGATGGTGGCGGTGGAGAGAGCCTCGGCCATCTCGTCGGCCGCCGGCTGCATCAGCGGGCAGTGGAAGGGGGCGGACACGTTCAGCGGGATGGCCCGCGCGCCCAGCTCCTTGGCCTTCTCGATGGCGCGGTCGACGCCGGCCCTGTCGCCGGAGATAACGACGTTGCCGTTGTTGTTGTCGTTGGCCACGACGCAGACGCCGACCTCGGCGCCGGCCGCCGCGGCGGCTTCGGCCAGGGCCACGTCCGTCCTGGGGCCGATCAGCGAGGCCATGGCGCCGGCGCCCACAGGCACGGCGCGCTGCATGGCCTGGCCGCGCAGCTTGAGCAGGCGGGCGGTGTCGCTAAGGCTGATCGCGCCGGCGGCGGCCAGCGCGGCGTATTCGCCCAGCGAGTGGCCGGCGACGAAGGCGGCCTTCTCTATGGCGACGCCGAATTCCTTTTCCAGCGTGCGCGAGACCGCCAGGCTGACCGCCATGAGCGCCGGCTGGGCGTTCTCGGTCAGCGTCAGGTCGGCTTCGGGCCCCTCCTTCATCAGCTTGAACAGCTTCTGGTTCAGGGCGTCGTCGACCTCCTGGAACACCTCGCGGGCGGTCGCGAACGCCTCGGCGAGTTCAGCACCCATGCCGATGGCCTGACTGCCCTGGCCGGGAAAAATGAAGGCGAGGCTCATGGAAATCCTCTGGGAAAGTGACGAATCCGGCGCGCACGGTTAGGGGAAAGGGTAACAGCGGGCAAGTTTCGCGATTTGCCGCTGAATCCGTGTCAGGATGAAAACTTGCCCGCCTACAAGCTCGCCATCTTCGATTTCGACGGAACCCTCGGTGACACGATGGGGTGGTTCCTCGACGCATCCGACGCCATGGCGGAGCGTTTCGGCTATCTGCCGATCGATCGCGGCGACCTCGACAACCTGCGCCGCAAGAGCGCGCGGGAACTGATGAAGCTGCAGAAGGTGTCGGTTCTGAAGCTGCCGATGCTCGCCGCTCACTTCCAGAAGATGATGCGGGCGGACGCCGCGAACATCCGCCTGTTCGACGGCGTGCCCCGGATGCTGCAGGCCCTTCACGCCTCCGGCGTCAGCATCGCCATCGTCAGCTCCAACTCGGAAGAGAACATCCGCATCGTGCTGGGTCCGGAGCTCTGCGCCCTGGTCTCGCGCTTCAGCTGCGGGGCCTCGGTGTTCGGCAAGGCCAGCAAGTTCAGGAAAGTGCTCGCGGCGACGAGCACGAAGCCGGCGGAAGCCATCAGCATCGGCGACGAGACCCGCGACATCGACGCGGCGCGCGAGATCGGCATGGCCACCGGCGCGGTCTGCTGGGGCTACACCAACCCCGAGGCGCTGAAGGCCTATGGTCCGACGCATGTTTTCGAAGCCGTCCTGGACATTCCGGCGGGCGTTGTCTGAAACCTTCTCCCTTCCTCCTCGATGGAGGAGGGGTTTGGCGGGCCAGTCCCCCTTTCCCCTTCCGTTGCCCCGGCGTCATCGCCTAGCGTGCCCGCAACGATAAGGGAGGACGACGATGCGGGCGGTTGTACGTCGGGCTGGCAAGCTGATTTGCGATGACATCGACGAGCTGGATCCGGGCCCTGGCCAGGTCCGGGTGAAGACCCTGCTGTGCGGCATCTGCGGCTCCGATCTCCATGCCCTTCATCACCTGGACCACATGGTCGAGATGGGGCGGCGCTCGGGCGGCGGCGGCGGCGATCTCGACCCGGCGGGCGACATCGTGTTCGGCCATGAGTTCTGCGCCGAGGTGCTGGAGGGCGGTCCGGGCGCGACGCGGCTGAAGCCCGGCACGCGGGTGGTCTCCATGCCGGTGAACATGAGCCCGACCCGGTTCGACGCGGTCGGCTATTCCAACGTCTATCCCGGTGGCTTCGCCGAACGGATGATCCTGACCGAGATGCTGCTGCTGGAGGTCCCCAACGGCCTTTCCACGGAGCATGCGGCGCTCACCGAGCCGATGGCCGTGGGCGAGCACGCCGTCGCCAGCGCGGCGCTGGACAAGACCTCGGTCGCCCTGGTGATCGGCTGCGGCCCCGTCGGTCTGGCGGTGATCGCGGCCTTGAAGGTGCGCGGCCACGGCCCGGTCATCGCCGCCGACTTCTCACCCCGCCGCCGCGCCGCCGCCGAGGCCATGGGCGCCGATGTCGTCATCGATCCCAAGGAAACAGGTCCGCACAGCAAATGGGCTGACTTCGGCGTGCCGATGACCAGCGAGGCCATGCGCGCGGCGCTGTTCTCCGGCGCCCAGTCCGGCAGGCCCGTCGTGTTCGAATGTGTCGGCGCGCCCGGCGTGCTGCAAAGCGTCATCGAAGGCTGCCCGACCAAGGCCCAGATCATCGTCGCCGGGGTCTGCATGGAGCCGGACCGGATCGAGCCCTCTCTGGCCATCAACAAGCAGCTCGATCTGCGATTCGTGCTCGGGTACGCGCCAGATGAGTTCGCCCAGACGCTGCACAACATCGCCGAGGGCAAGATCAACCTCGAGCCGATGGTCACCGGCACGGTCGGCCTGGACGGCGTGGCGCAGGCCTTTGTCGGCCTGGGCAATCCCGAGAGCAATGTGAAGATCCTCGTCGACCCGTCACGCTAGAGCCCCCTCATTGGGGGGCGAGGCGGTCGCTGAACGGGTCCAGGGTCGGGACGTCGACGCAGGGACGTCGATGTCCGGGCCGGTACGGCCTGAAAACGACGGGTGTCTTCGTGAAGCGTGTTTTCCTTGGTCTGGCCGCGGCCGTCGTGTCCGCCTGCACACTCGCGGCGGCTGCGGCCGTGCCCGAGCCTGTCCGCAAGCCGGTCGAGGCCTTCTACATCCGGGAACACCAGGACATGGTCGACCCTGACGATCCAAACGGCTTCAGGATCAAGATGCCGTCCGCCATCTTCTCGAAGGTCGACGTCAATGGCGACGGCGTCACCGACTGGATGATCGACTACGAGCGCGCGCAGAATCCTTCCTTGTTCTGCGGCACCGGTGGTTGTCTGCGGCAGGTCTATGTCTCCCGCGACGGCGGCTATGTGCTGGCCTTTGATCGGGTGATCCGGCAGTTCAAGCTTCGCAGAGCCAAGGGCCAGCGCCTTCTGGACCTGGACTTCCACGGCAGCACCTGCGGGGGCGCCGGCGTGGAGGAGTGTCCGCGCGGCTATATCTGGGATGAGGGCACGGGCCGATTCATCGAACGCCCGAACGCCAGGGGCGGAACCTGGCTGGAGGGCGGGCCCTCGCCCCTGGTCACGACACCGGCTTCAGCGGCGCCCCGGGCGGTCCGGAACCAGTTGCAGCGCCGGTCGGCCTTCTGCGCGGCGGCGGGCGGCAAGGCGCCCGAGGGCGAGGACAGCGTTTTCAACGACCTGCCCGACCTGAACGGCGACGGCGCCCGCGACTGGGTGATTGGCAGCTCTTACGACTACTGCGAGATGGGCGAGACGGGAAAAGACAGCCCGCCGATTCCGACCGTGATCCTGGTCAGCAAGGCCGGCGACTTCGTCGTCGGCTTCGAGGGGACGGACGTGAGTTGGGGCATTGATCTCGCCCCGAGCCCGACATTCAAGACGGTCGAGGGGGCAGACGACTGCGCCTTCCGTGAGGAGAAGCCCTGCGCCAGGATCGCGTGGCGCTGGAACGGCGAGATGCTGGTCCACACGCCCTGAGGGCTGGACCCGCGGGCCTGTCGGGCTAACTATCGCGTCAACCGGGAGACCCGACATGAAACGCCTGCTCGCCGCCGTCGCGCTCAGCGCCGTCCTCGCCGCCCCGGCCTTCGCGGCGCTGCAGCCCGGCGCCAAGGCGCCCGACTTCGCCAGCACAGCCTATCTGGACGGCAAGCCGATGCCGTTCAGGCTGTCGGAGGCGCTGAAGAAGGGGCCGGTGGTGCTCTACTTCTTCCCGTCGGCCTTCACCGATGGCTGCACCATCGAGGCCCGCGAGTTCGCCCTGGCGACGCCGGAGTTCAAGGCGATGGGCGCCACGGTGATCGGCGTCACGGCGGGCAAGACCGATCGCCTGGCGGAGTTCTCGAAGAGCGAATGCCGCGACCAGTTCGCGGTGGCGGCGGTGTCCGGCGACACCATCAAGGCCTATGACGCGGTGCTGGCGATCAAGCCGGACCTCTCCAGCCGCACCAGCTACGTGATCGCCCCCGACGGCAAGGTGCTGTTCGCCTACTCGAACCTGACCAACCCCATCGAGCACATCACCCGTACCAAGGCGGCGGTGAAGGCCTGGAAGGCGTCGCGGCCCTAGAAGGCGATTCCGGCGCAAGCGCCTCCCGCGCTTGCCTTTCCGGCGGTTCTCGCGTAGTAGCGCGCCTCTTCACGGAAGGCGGTCTGTCGCGGAGCCTTGAATGGGTCGGGAAACTCCCGGCCGCCACGACCAGAGCCATCGTGACCGGGGACTCTTCCCTTCCCGGCCGCGCCGCCTTCCAAGCCGGAAGAAGGAAACCTATGGCGCTCTACGAGCACGTGGTCATCGCGCGGCAGGATATCTCGCCGCAGCAGGCCGAAGCCCTCAACGAGGAAATGAAGGCACTCATCGAAGGTCAGGGCGGTCACATCGCCAAGATCGAGTACTGGGGCCTCCGCAACCTCACCTACCGCATCAAGAAGAACCGCAAGGGTCACTACTCCCTGCTGGCGATCGACGCTCCGTCGGACGCCGTCAAGGAAATGGAGCGCCAGCTGTCGATCAACGAAGACGTGCTGCGCTACATGACCATCCGCATGGAAGAGCTCGACCTCGAGCTGTCCCCGGTTCTGGCCCGTCGCGATCGTGACCGCGAACGTTCGGATCGTCCCGAGCGTCCCCGCGACGACTTCGTGGCGTAAGGGAGACTAGAGGATCATGACCGACACCACCGCTCCCGAAGCAACCTCGGCCCCGGCCGCGAGCGGCGCCCGCCGCCCGTTCTACCGCCGCCGCAAGGTCTGCCCGTTTTCCGGCGCCAACGCCCCGAAGATCGACTACAAGGACGTGAAGCTGCTGCAGCGTTACGTCTCCGAGCGCGGCAAGATCGTGCCGTCGCGCATCACCGCGGTCTCGGCCAAGAAGCAACGTGAACTGGCCAAGGCCATCAAGCGCGCCCGCTTCCTGGCCCTGCTGCCCTACGTCGTGAAGTAGGAGACAGACCGATGAAAGTCATTCTGCTCGAACGCGTCGAGGGCCGCGGCGCCCTTGGCGATGTCGTCACCGTCAAGGACGGCTTCGCCCGCAACTACCTGCTGCCCCGCTCCAAGGCGCTCCGCGCTACGGCTGCGAACCTGAAGGTCTTCGACGCCCAGCGCGCCGAGATCGAAGCGCGCAACGCCAAGGCCAAGGAAGTCGCGGCGGCCGCCGGCGAAACGCTGGACGGCACGTCCTACATCCTGATCCGTCAGGCCGGCGAAAGCGGACAACTGTACGGTTCGGTCGCGGGTCGCGACGTCGCTGACATCGTCAACGGCGCCGGCGGCAAGGTCGATCGCTCGATGGTCGTCCTCGACAAGCCGATCAAGACGCTCGGCGTGCACGAAGTGAAGGTGAAGCTCCACTCGGAGGTCATCGTCACCGTGAACATCAACATCGCCCGCAGCCAGGACGAAGCCGAGCGCCAGGCGCGCGGTGAAAACGTCATCGCCTCGCAGTTCGATGAAGATGCGGCCCTCGCGGCGGAAGCAGCGGCGGACATGCTTGAAGGCGGGGCCGGCAAGCAGGACGGTCTGGGCGACGAGTACTAGGCTCGTCCCTCTTCCGAACGAAATCGGGCGGTCCGGACATCCGGGCCGCCCTTTTTCATGCGTGCCTCCCGGGCTTGTGCTTTGCGGGCGTCGGCGCGCCGATCGAACATACATGGAACTCCACAACTGAATCGGAGCTGCAACCACTCGGTCGCAGTCATCGGTCAGCCGTCGCGATAATCTGGGTAAATGGCCATCGTCCCCGCTCTCGACCTGCGTCCCGTCGACGCTGATCCGCATATCCAGGCGGTGCCCTCGAACATTGAGGCCGAGCAGGCGCTGCTGGGCATCCTGATGTACGACAACGCCGCGTATGAGCGGCTGAGCGACCAGCTGAATGGCCGGCATTTCTACGAGCCGTTCCACCAGCGGCTCTACAGCGCCATCGAGTCCCACATCCGCAAAGGCCAGCTGGCCGAGCCGATCCTGCTGGCCGAGGAGTTCAAGAAGGACGCCGCCTTTGAGGAACTGGGCGGCATCCGCTACCTGGCCGACCTGTTCGAGCGCGCGCCACCGGCCGCCAACGCCGCCGACTACGGTCGGGCCATCTATGATCTGGCCCTGCGCCGCGATCTGATCCGCATCGGCGGCGAGATCATGGTCGAGGCCCAGGGCGCCGACCCCGACATTACCGCCCGCGACCAGATCGAACAGGCCGAGCAGAAGCTGTACGGCCTGGCGGAGAGCGGGACCTCCTCGGGCGGGTTCGTTCCCTTCGCCAGCGCCCTCACCGGCGCGGTGCAGATGGCGGCCGCGGCCTACAGCCGCGACGGCGGGCTTGCGGGCCTCTCGACCGGCCTGATGGACCTTGACCGCCAGCTGGGCGGCCTGCACCCGTCGGACCTGCTGATCCTCGCCGGCCGCCCCTCGATGGGCAAGACGGCGCTGGCCACCAACATCGCCTTCAACGTCGCCCGCAGCTACGCTTGGGAGCCACAGCCGGACGGCTCGCGCAAGACGGCCAGCGGCGGGGTCGTGGCCTTCTTTTCGCTCGAAATGAGCGCCGAGCAACTGGCCATGCGGATCCTGGCCGACGCCTCGGGCGTATCGGGCGACAAGCTGCGCAAAGGCGAGATCGACGCCAGCGAGTTCGGCCGCCTGCGTGATGCGGCCATCGAGATCCAGGAGGCGCCGCTCTATGTCGACGCCACCGGCGGCCTCTCCATCGCCAAGCTGACCGCCCGGGCCCGGCGTCTCAAGCGCTCGGTGGGCCTGGACCTGATCGTCATCGACTACCTGCAGCTGGTCACCACCGACAACGGCGGCCGCGACTCCAACCGCGTGCAGGAAGTCTCTGCCATCACCGGGGGGCTCAAGGCCCTGGCCAAGGAGCTGAACGTGCCTGTGCTGGCGCTGTCGCAGCTCAGCCGTCAGGTCGAGAACCGCGATGACAAGAAGCCCCAGCTCTCTGACTTGCGGGAATCGGGCTCGATCGAACAGGACGCCGACGCGGTCATGTTCGTCTACCGCGAGGCCTACTACCTGGGCCGCACCGAGCCGCGCGAGGGCACGCCAGAGCACATGACCTGGCAGGAGGAGATGGACAAGATCGCCAACCTCGCCGAGGTGATCATCGGCAAGCAGCGCCACGGCCCGATCGGCACGGTGAAGCTGCACTTCAACTCCGACACCACCAAGTTCGGCAACCTCGCCCGCGAGGGCCGGTTCGACGTGCGATAGCGCGGCGACGGGCGCCGTGGCAGGCTCCGACTGGTTCAGGGAGAGACACAGCATGAGACTGGCGACGGCGATGATCGTCATGGCGACGCTTCTGGCGGCGCGGACGGACGCCGACGCCCGGCAGCTGATCCCTCCCCCGGCCTTGACCGCGCCCGCATCCGCCGAAACCGACGCCGCGAACGAGGCGGCCGCCGCCGAGGCCCTCTCCAATCTGTCCAGGGTCAAGACCCAGGCCAGATGGCTCAGCGGCGGCGACGTCGAGCTTCCGGAGCCTCAACGTCTCGCCGGCCATCATGGCAAGGTGCTGGTCACCGGCGTGCTGGGTGTCGACGGCCGTCTTCGCTGGGCGATGATCAAGACGAGCAGCGGCTCACCCGTGCTGGACAGCATCGCCGTGTCCGCCGCCCTGTCGGCCGTGTTCGAGCCGGCGAAGGACGCGGACGGCAAGGCCCTGTCGGTGCCAATCACCATCCCGCAGGCGTTCTACGCCTAAAGGTCGGCCGAGCCCGGCGGCGGCCTTGTCCGCTACACGTGCAGGCAGTTCGCGACAGACATGGACTGGTGGCGCGCGACCTTCCCGGACAGGAAGTGGAGCGACCACGAGCTCTATACGATGATCGTCGGCATCGCCGTTCTGGCGAAGGGCAACCTTACAGCGGGCGGCGCCGCCGGACTGAAGGCGACCCTGGCGGACGTCGAGACCCGGTGGGTCAAGTCGATCGAGACCTGCCGTGCGAAGCCGGAAAAGCGGTTCGCCGACGTCATGCAGCCGGAGGGCAGGGCTATCGACGCCCTGTCAAAAGCCTCCCGCTAGGCCGGGGCTATTCGTACAGGCTATGGCCTTCGAACGCTGTCGTGCTTGACCCTGCCGGGCCCGCCCCTTAGCCGGGCGCCATGACCTCGGCCCTGCTGACCATCGACCTCGACGCCCTCGCCCGGAACTACCGGTTCCTGCGAGACACGGCGGGTGTGGAGGCTGCGCCGGCGGTGAAGGCGGACGGCTACGGCCTGGGCGCGCTGGATGTGTCGCGGCGGCTGCTGGCCGAGGGCGCGCGGACCTTCTACGTGGCGCGTCTCACCGAGGGTGAAGCCCTGCGCGCGGCGCTCGGCCACGGCCCGGTGATCCAGGTGCTGGACGGCGCGACGGGCGGATCGGTCGCTCGCCTGCTTGAGGCCGACCTGACGCCGGTGATCAACAGCCTGGAGCAGGCCGCGCGCTGGCGGGCCGAGGCGCGAGGTCGGCCGGCGACCCTGCACGTCGACACAGGCATGAACCGGCTGGGCGTCACCCTGGCCGAGGCGCGGGGGCTGGCGGGCTGGGACGGCGTAGAGCAGGTGATCAGTCACCTGGCTTGCGGCGCGCAACCGGAGCATCCGATGAACGGCCGCCAGCTTGCGGTCTTCCGCGAGGCGCGCGAGCTGTTTCCGGCGGCGCGAGCCAGCCTGGCCTCCTCGGGCGGCATCTTCCTGGGACCGGACTACGCCTTCGACCAGGTCCGGCCCGGCGTCAGCCTGTTCGGCGGCGGCCCGCGCGACATCGCCGACGACCGCATCGCGCCGGTGGCGACGCTGGAAGCGCCAATCCTGCAGGTCCGCGACGTGTCGACCGGCGACACCATCGGCTACGGCGGCGCCTTTCAGGCCACGGCGCCGACCCGGGTGGCGATCCTGGCGGCGGGCTATGCCGACGGCGTCCTGCGCAGCAGCCATCCCGCGGGCAGGGTCTGGTTCGACGGCGCCCCGCGCCGCATGCTTGGCCGCGTCTCGATGGACGTGATCGCCGTCGATGTGACCGGCTGCATGGCCGCCCGCCCCGGGGCCATGGTCGAGATCCTGGGCCGTAACTGCCGGGTCGACGAGGCGGCGGCGGCGGCCGGAACCACGGCCTATGAACTGCTGACCCGTCTGTCGTCCCGCGCCGAGCGGCGTTACCTCGGGGACTGAGGGGTCAGACCAGCGCCTCAAGGACGGCGTTGGCGGCCGCGACGATACCCACCGTGGCGAGGATCGTGACCGCCGTGTAGGCCGCCGCCTTGTCCGCCGCCGGCTTCATCAGCTGCTTCAGCCCAAGATGGATCAGCTGGATCGAGTAGACGCCGCCCGCGACCAGGCCCAAGGGGCCGAAGATCGGAACCAGCAGGCACAGGCCGCTGACCCAGACCGCCGTCATGCCGTAGACGCCGACCTTGAAGGCCGGCAGCAGCCCGCGGGTCGCGCCGAAACCGGAGGCCAGCCGGTCGGCGATCCAGGCGAAAGCCCCCACCCCCGCCAGCGCGATCAGGTAGCTGACCGCCAGGTCGATCAGCGCGCCGGCCAGCAGCAGGGGCGCGCCCAGGCCGAAGACCGGGCTGATGACCACCGTCCACAGGAACAGGATCACCGGGATGATGGCCGCCAGCGGAGCGACGTAGCCGCGATACAGCGCCCGGATGCCGGTCAGTTCGGCCTCGATCATTTCCCAGGTCCTCCGCGGCTGGAGCAGGATCGCCCGGACCCGCTCAAGCAGGCCCGCGGCCGCCCCTCCATCCACGATGCTCATAACGTCCTCCGGGCAGACTCCTGGACGGCCAGCCTAGGCTAGGCCGCCGGTTTGGCGAGACACGGTTCCGCGAACACGACGGACAGGAATGGCCGGGCGCTGTTCCCGTTTTGTCGCTAGGATCAAGTAACCCTCGAATCAGGAGAGCGCATGGCCCGCGACGGCGCCGTCTATGTCTGCCAGTCCTGCGGCGCGGCGCAGTCGAAGTGGGCGGGCCAGTGTCCGTCCTGCAACGCCTGGAACAGCCTGGTCGAGGAGGTCGCCTCCCGTCCGCCAGGCGCGCTGGCGCCGACCAGGGCCAGCAAGACCCGCGGCCTGGCCTTCGAGGGTCTCGAAAGTGAAAATCCCGAGCCGCCGCGCATCGTAACGGGAGTCGACGAGTTCGACCGCGTCTGCGGCGGCGGCGTGGTGCCGGGCAGCGCCATCCTGCTGGGCGGCGACCCGGGCGTGGGCAAGTCCACCCTGCTGCTGCAGGTGGTGGCCAACGCCGCGCTGCGCGGCGCCCGCTGCGCCTACATCTCCGGCGAGGAGGCCGTCGAGCAGATCCGGGGACGCGCCGGCCGCATGGGCCTGGCCCAGGCGCCGGTCAAGCTGGCCGCCGAGACCGCACTGCGCGACATCCTGGACGGCCTGAAGCGCGAACAGTTCGATCTGGTGGTCATCGACTCGATCCAGACCATGTGGAGCGACGCCCACGAGGCCGGACCCGGCTCGGTCACCCAGGTGCGCAGCTGCGCCGCCGAACTGGTCCGTCTGGCCAAGAAGCGCGGCATCGCCATGATCCTGGTCGGCCACGTCACCAAGGACGGCCAGATCGCCGGCCCGCGCGTGGTCGAGCACATGGTCGACGCCGTCCTCGCCTTCGAGGGCGAGCGCGGCTACCCATTCCGCATCCTGCGGGGCGCCAAGAACCGCTTCGGCGCCACCGACGAGATCGGCGTCTTCGAGATGGGCGACATCGGCCTGAGCGAGGTGCGCAATCCGTCGGCGCTGTTCCTCAACGAGGGCGGCGAGCGGGCGGCCGGCGCGGCGGTGTTCGCCGGCATCGAGGGCAGTCGCCCGGTGCTGGTCGAGTTCCAGGCTCTGGTGGCGCCGAGCGCCTATGGCACACCGCGTCGAGCGGTGGTCGGCTGGGACAACGGGCGCCTGGCCATGGTGCTGGCGGTACTGGAGTCGCGGTGCGGTCTGGGCCTTGGCAACCGCGACGTCTACCTGAACGTTGCGGGCGGGTTGCGGATCAGCGAGCCGGCGGCCGACCTGGCGGCGGCAGCGGCCCTGGCCTCCTCGGCGCTGGACGAGGCCCTGCCCCAGGACTGCGTGGTGTTCGGCGAGATCAGCCTGTCCGGCGAGGTGCGTCCCGTCGGCCGAATGGAGTCCCGCCTCAAGGAAGCCGCGAAGCTGGGATTCAAGCGGGCGCTCGGCCCGGTCGGCGCCGGCGACGCGCTGGCGGTGACCGGCGTGTCCCGGCTGGCCGACGCGGTGCGGCGGATCGGAGAACAGTCGTGGAGTTAGACCTTCATGGTCATCCTGAGCAGCGCCGCAGGCGCGTGTCGAAGGACGCAGTGAGTCATTGCGTGGTTCGACACGCCGCTACGCGGCTGCTCACCATGACCTGGATAGAAGACGCATGACCCAGTTCGACTTCATCGCCGGACCGCTGCTGATCGTGTCGGCCATGATCGGCTTTGGCCGGGGTGCGACGAAGGAACTCATGACCGTCGTCGCCTTCCTCGTGGCGGCCATCACAGCGGTGTTCTCGTTGCGATTTACCGCCCCGATCGGCCGCTCGATCGTCGAACCGGACTGGGCCGGCGTCGGGATTGCGCTTCTGTTTGTCTTTGGTCTGACCTATATCGCGCTGCGATTGCTCGGCGCGGGTCTCCAGCGGCGGGTGCACGAGACCCAGGCCCTGGGGCTTCTCGACCGCGGCGTCGGCGCCGGGTTCGGATTTGTCAGGGCCATGGTGCTGCTCGGGGCGTTCAGCCTTCTGTTCCAGATGGCGAGCACGACCGAGTCTGCGCCGAAATGGGTTACGGGCGCCCTCACCTATCCGCTGGTGGATGCGTCGGGCCGGATCCTGAAAGCGTTCGCGCCGGAAGGATTCGACGTGGTTCGCGCCGTCACACCGACCCTGGAACGGGCGGTCGAGGCCGGCGCCGCGGCGCCGAAGGGCGGCGAAACGGGTTATGGCGAAGGCGAGCGCGACGCCATGGACGAGCTAGTGGAGAAGACGCGATGACCCGCCTGGGCAGGACGACGGACACCTACTCCCATATCGTGCAGCGTAATCCCGACGACGATACGCTGCGGCTCGAATGCGGCGTGTTCGGCGTGTTCGGCGTCCGCGACGCCGCCGCCGTCGCCGCGCTTGGCCTCCACGCCCTGCAGCATCGCGGCCAGGAGGCCTGCGGCATCGCGGCCTTCGACGGCAGGAGCTTCCACACTGAACGCCATCTGGGCCACGTCGGCGACGCCTTCGGTGGCGATGACCTGATCGACCGGCTGCCCGGCAGCCACGCCATCGGCCATACCCGTTACGCCACCGCCGGCGGCAGCGGCATCCGCAACGTGCAGCCGATGTTCGCCGATCTCGAGGCCGGCGGCGTGGCCCTGGCCCACAACGGCAACCTCACCAATTTCCTGGCCCTGCGCGAGCGGCTGGTCAGCGAAGGGGCCATCTTCCAGTCGACCAGCGACAGCGAGGTGATCCTTCATCTGATCGCCCGCTCGCGGAAGGCGCGGGTCGTCGACCGCTTCATCGACGCCATCGGCCAGATCGAGGGCGGCTATGCCCTCGTCGCCCTGACCAACAAGAAGATGATCGGCGTCCGCGATCCGCTGGGCATCCGCCCGCTGGTGCTGGGCGACCTGAACGGTAATCCGGTGCTGGCGTCGGAGACCTGCGCCCTCGACATGATCGGCGCCCGCTTCGTGCGCGATATCGAGAACGGCGAGATGGTGGTCATCGACGAGGCCGGCGTCACCAGCCTCAAGCCCTTCCCGCCGCAGCGGGCGCGGCCCTGCGTGTTCGAGTACGTCTACTTCGCCCGACCCGACAGCGTCGTGAACGGCCGTTCGGTCTACGACGTACGCAAGCGCATGGGCATGCGGCTGGCCGAAGAAACGCCCACCGACGCCGACGTCGTCGTGCCGGTTCCCGACAGCGGTGTGCCCGCCGCCCTCGGCTATGCCCAGGCCAGCGGTGTGCCCTATGAACTGGGCATCATCCGCAGCCACTTCATCGGCCGCACCTTCATCCAGCCGACGCAGGGCGTCCGCGAACTGGGCGTGCGCATGAAGCACAGCCCCAACCGCGCCGTTCTGGCCGGCAAGCGGGTCGTGCTGATCGACGACTCGGTCGTGCGCGGCACCACCAGCCGCAAGATCGTCCGCATGGTCCGCGAGGCCGGCGCCACGGAAGTCCACCTTCGCTCGGCCAGCCCGCCGATCATGTGGCCGGACTTCTACGGCATCGACATGCCCGACCGCGACAAGCTGCTGGCCGCCCGCAAGTCGCTGGCCGAGATGACCCGCTTCCTCGAGGTCGACAGCCTCGGCTTCCTGTCGGTCGAGGGCCTCTACTGGGCGCTTGAAGCCGGTCCGCGTGATCCCGCCGCGCCGCAGTTCACCGACCACTACTTCACCGGCGACTACCCGACCCGCCTTCTCGACCGCGAGATCGCCGAGGGCCAGGCCGACGGCGGCAAGCAGCTGTCCTTCCTGGTCAGCGCGTGAGTCAGCCGTCGGCGAAAGCCGGCTGGCTGAAAGGCCTGAGGCCCGACCCCTATATCGTCGCCATCCTGCTGATGGTGGTGCTGACCAGCCTTTTTCCGGTCAGCGGCCAGGGCGCGGTTTGGTTCGGCTGGCTGACCAAGGCTGCCATCGCGCTGCTGTTCTTCCTGCACGGCGCGCGGCTGCCGCGCGAGCAGGTCGTGGCCGGCCTGGTCCACTGGCGGCTGCATCTGACCGTGCTGGCCTTCACCTTCGTGCTGTTCCCGGTGCTGGGCCTGGGGCTGATCCAGTTACCGGCATGGCTGCTGCCGGCGCCGCTGGCGGCCGGGGTGCTGTACCTGTGCCTGCTGCCCTCGACGGTGCAGTCCTCTATCGCCTTCACCTCACAGGCCCGCGGCAACGTCGCCGCCGCTGTGGTCGCGGCCTCGGCGTCCAACCTGATCGGCGTGATCCTGACACCGCTGCTGGTCGGGCTGTTCCTGCACACCACGACCGGAGGGATCTCGCTGAAAGCCGTTCAGGACGTGGCGGTCCAGATCCTGCTGCCGTTCGCGCTGGGCCAGCTGGCCCGTCCCGTGGTCGCCGGCTGGGTCACTCGCAACGCCAGGCTGGTCAGCTACACCGACCGGGGCTCGATCCTGCTCGTCGTCTACGGGGCCTTCAGCGCCGCCGTGGTCGGCGGGCTGTGGAAACAGGTCAGCGCGCTGGAGCTGACCGTACTGCTGGCCATCTGTGTCATCCTGCTGGCCGGGGTGCTGACGGCGACCCTTCTGGCGGCGCGCGCGCTGAAATTCAGCAAGGAAGACGAGATCGTCGTCGTCTTCTGCGGCAGCAAGAAGGGGCTGGCCACTGGCGTGCCCATGGCGAGCATTCTGTTTCCGGCGGCGTCGGTCGGCTTCATTGTCTTGCCGGTCATGCTGTTCCACCAGCTCCAGCTGATGGCCTGCGCGGTCATCGCCCAACGGTACGGCGCGCGCGCCGACTGACAGGCCTTGCGCTGGATCAAGGCGAGGCCAATGCGGCGCTCTAGGCTCGGGACAGACGCTCAGGAGCCGCCCATGAATGCCAGACCCCCGCTCAGCCGCGTGCTGTTCGCCACCGACCTGTCCCACGACGGCGATCTCGCCTTCGCCCACGCCCTGCGCATCGCGCTGGCCGCCAGGGGGGAGCTGGCGATCGTCCACGCTGGTCCCCGGGACCTGGTCGGCAAGGAATGGGCGCAGTTCCCGCGGGTGCGCGCCAGCCTCACGGGCTGGGGGCTGCTGGAGCCGGGCGCGCCCCCCTCGGCGGTGCTGGACCAGTTGGGGCTGCACGTCCGCAAGATCGATGTTCCCGCCCCCGACCCGCTGCATGGGGTCACGGACTTGCTGGAGCACCGGCCCTGCGACCTCGTGGTGCTGGCCAGCCACGCGCGAGAGGGTGTTGATCGCTGGCTGCACCCCTCCCTCGCCGAGCCCATAGCCCGGGGGGCCAACGCGCCGAGCCTGACTCTCCCGCCGTCCTCGACCGGGTTCGTCGATCCCGCCACCGGTGCGGTAAGTCTGCTGAACATCCTCGTCGCGATCGACCATCGGCCGAGCGCGGCCCGGGCCCTGGCCACCGTCGCGGACCTCGCCGCCAACCTCGGCGCGACGGGGGCGATCTTCCACGTGCTGCACGTTGGCGACAGCTTCCCCGAGACGCCGGTTCCTGACGCCATCGCCGACCGCGTTCGCCGCCGCCAGCAGGCCGGCGGCGTGGTCGAGGCGATCATCGATACGGCAGCCGTAGTCGAGGCAGACCTCATTGTCATGGCCACGCGCGGGCATGACAGCCTGCTCGATTCCCTGCGTGGCAGCACAACCGAACAGGTTCTGCGCCACTCGGAGCGCCCCGTTCTGGCGGTTCCCGCATGATCAAGACCGGGGCGCGGGACAAGCCGCGCAACCCTCGCTAAAGGGAGGCGCATGGATTCCAGACCCCTCCACAACCGCATCGCCCTGGTCACCGGCGCAACGCGCGGCATCGGCCAGGCCGCCGCGCTCGGCCTCGCCCGCGCCGGCGCCCATGTCATCGCCCTGGGCCGCACCCAGGGCGGTCTCGAGGCGCTCGACGACCAGATCTTCGCCGACACCGGCGCCCACGCCACCCTGGTGCCGATTGACCTTCGCCAGGCCGAAGGGCTCGACGTGCTGGGCGCCACGATCCACGAACGCTGGGGGAAGCTGGACATCCTGGTCCACGCCGCCGCCGTGCTGGGCGGCATCACCCCGACCGGCCATATCGAGCCGAAGAAGTGGGACGAGACCCTGGCCGTGAACCTGACTGCCAGCTGGCGGCTGATCCGGTCGATGGAGCCCCTCCTGAAGGCCTCTGACAGGGGACGGGCCATCTTCCTGACCTCCGGGCGCGTGGCGCGTCCCAAGGCATTCTGGGCGGCTTATGCGGCCAGCAAGGCGGGCATGGAGGCTTTGGTGCGCTGCTGGGCCGACGAGGTGGAGAACACGACTGTGCAGGCCGTGCTGCTCGATCCCTCGACCATGCGCACGCGCATGCGGGCCGAGGCGTATCCGGGCGAGGATCCCCTGACCCTGCCCGAACCGTCGGAGATCGCGCCGCTGGTGGTGCAGCTGGCACAGGCGGAGCTGGGCCACACCGCGCCGACCGTGGTGTTCAACGACTGGAAGGCTTCGGGCGGGGCGCTCTGAGGTCTTGCGTTGTACGGGACTGCTTCGCTCAGCGTAGCTGTCCCTCAACACCGTCTGAGGCTGTCGGGAGACGGGAAATTGCGCCCCTGCTGGGACGCGCCATCCAGTCCCTCCGTCCCCTACTTCTTCCCGGTCCGTGTCGTGGGCCGGGGCGGGCGCCCCTTCACCGAGCCACCGCCGCGCAGTTTCTGGATGCCAGGGCGCGAGCCCTTGGCGCCCTTTGCCTTGGTGAACTTCAGGGCGGTGGCGGCCCGGGCCTTGGCGGCCTTGACGCCGGTCAGCTTGACCACCGTCTTCTTCACCGGCTTGGGAGCTGTCTCACCGGCCGCCTCGGCGGCTGCGGCGGCCTTCTCGGCCCTGGCCTCGGCGGCCAGCGACATGGCTTTTTCCTTTTTCGCCTCGCCGCCCTGCTGGAACGACGGCGCGCCGGACTTCGCGCCGCCCTCGGCATACGGGTTCTTGTTGCTCTTCAGCGACACGCGGATCGGCACGCCGGGCATGTCGAAGCTCTCGCGGAGGCTGTTCACGAGATAGCGGCGATACTGCTCGGGCATCTGCTCGGCGCGGCTGGAGAACAGCACGAACGTCGGCGGGCGGGCCTTGGTCTGGGCCATGTACTTGGGCTTGATGCGCTTGCCGCCAACGGCGGGCGGCGGATGGCGCTGGATGGCCATGGCCAGCCAGTCGTTCAGGTCCCGCGTCTTGACCTTGGTCGACCAGTCGTTGTGGGTCTTGAGGATCGCCGGCATCAGCTTGCCGATGCCGTAGCCGGTCTCCGCCGACAGGGCCACGACCGGCGCGCCGCGCACCTGGGGCAGCATCCGCTCGGCGTGCTCGCGGAAGGCTTTCAGCTGACCGGCCGGGTCCTCGACCAGGTCCCACTTGGCCAGCACGAAGACTAGGCAGCGTCCTTCCCGCTCGACCAGATCGGCGATCTGCAGGTCCTGGATCTCGAAGGGGTGGGTGGCGTCCATGACCAGCAGAACCACCTCGGCGAAGGTGATGGCGCGGATCGAGTCGGAGGTGGACAGCTTCTCCAGCTTGTCCTGGACCTTGGCCTTGCGGCGCAGGCCGGCGGTGTCGACCAGCCGGATGCGGCGGCCCTCATGCTCCCACTCGATGGAGATCGAGTCGCGGGTGATGCCGGCCTCGGGGCCGGTCAGCATGCGGTCTTCACCGATCAGGCGGTTGACCAGGGTGGACTTGCCGGCGTTGGGCCGTCCGACGATGGCGATCTGGATCGGCTTGTCGCCGTCTTCCTCATCGTCAACGCCGGCCAGTTCCTCGCGCAGGACCAGGGCCGCGTAGAGCTCGGCCATGCCCTCGCCGTGCTCGCCGGAGATGGCCAGCGGTTCGCCGAAACCCAGAGACCAGGCCTCGGCTATGCCGGAATCGCCCTGCTTGCCCTCGGCCTTGTTGGCGCCGAGGATCACCGGCTTCTCGGTCAGGCGCAGCAGCTGGGCGAAGATCTCGTCGCCCGGGGTGATGCCTTCCCGGGCGTCGATCAGGAACAGGACGACGTCGGCCTCTTCGATGGCCAGCTCGGTCTGCTGGCGCATCCGGGCTTCCAGGCTTTCGTCGGTGACGTCCTCGAAGCCGGCGGTGTCGATCAGGATCAGTTCCAGATCGCCCAGGCTGCCCTTGGCGAAGCGGCGGTCACGGGTGACGCCAGGCTGATCGTCGACGATAGCCAGCTTCTTGCCGGCCAGCCGGTTGAACAGCGTGGACTTGCCGACGTTCGGCCGGCCGACGATGGCGAGCTTGAGGGGCATGGTGGAAACGGCCTTGAGACGGCGCCCGTATGGACGCCGCCGGAGGATAGCAGAATTGCGCGAAGTGGAAGGGGCGCGGCCTGCGGGGCCGCGCCATTACCATAGAAGTCTAGCGGATGGCCACCAGCTGGGCGTCGTCGGTGACCAGGTAGACCATTCCGCCCGCCGCGATCGGCGCGATCAGCACCGGAGCGCCGATATCGATCGTCTTGATGATCTCGCCGGTCTTGGCGTTGAGCGCCACGGCACGACCGTCGCTGGAGGCAAGGATCAGGCGGTCGGAAGCCAGAACCGGGCCGGCCCAGAGCGTGCGACCGCCCTTGTCTTCCATGCGACCCATTCCGAAGAAGTTGCCCCTCTTGACGCCCTGGCCCTCGTTAAGGTCGCGGATCCAGTAGACTTCGCCCTTGGAACGCGAGGCGCAGATGACTTCGCCGGCCTGCGAGACGATGTAGACGACGTCGCCGGCGGGCCAGGGGCTGCTGATCGAGGCGACCGGCAGGGACCAGCGCGATTGTCCCGAACGCAGGTCGGTGGCGGCGAACACGCCCGAATGGCTGGCGGCGTAGATGTCGCCTTCATAGACAACCGGACGGCCGGCCACGTCGCGAATCTCCGACAGGGCGCTGGTCCGGCTGGCCTTGGCCAGGGTGGTGTTCCACAGGTCGTTGCCATTGGCGGCGCGCAAGGCGACGACCTCGCCCGAGGCGAAAGCGCCGATCACCGTGTCGCCGGCCGCGGCGGGGCTGGAGGAGGCCAGGATCCGCGCCGGCTCGACCAGCGCCTGATAGGTCCAGCCCGGCGAGCCGGTGGCGGTGTCGAAGGTCAGCAGCTCGTTGTCGGTGCTGATCACGAACACGCGCCCGCTGGTCACGATCGGCGCGCCGTGGATCGGCGAGGCGGTTTCGCGGCGCCAGCCCACTTCACCGGACGCGGGGTCGACCTGGGCCACGAAGCGGAAGCCGGACGAGACATAGAGCTTGCCGCCGGACCAGGCGACTCCGCCGCCGAAGCCGCGCTTGTCGCGCTTGGTCCGCGTGTGGATGGTCTTGCGCCAGATCACCGAGCCGGTCTGGGCGTCGACGGCGGCGAGGTCGGATTCGGCGTCCATGGCATACAGGCGGCCATCGACGAGGATCGGCGGGGCGGTCACGTGGAAGTGGCGGTTGGAGCCCTTGCCGAAGCTCTTGCGCCAGGCGATCTCAAAGGCCGGCGCGGCCTCGACATGATCAACCTTCTGCGCCGGATCGCCGCCGGGTTGCGGCCAGTTGGCGGTCGCGGTGGCGACCGGCAGGTAAAAGTCCAGGCCCTTGAGGCTTTCGGCCGACTCGACCTTCTGGTCGAACGCGATGATGGAGATGCGGCGGCCGTCGCCCGCGACTTCCTTGGGCTCTTCCTTCTTGAACGGGTTCATGTCGCCGACCGCACTGAGGGTCGAGCAGCCGGCCAGCGCCAGGGCGCTGGCGGCCAGAACGGCGACGCCGCCGATACGCTTGGTCATTGGGCGGGTCCCTGCTGGACTTGGGGTTCGGCGCCCGGCGGCAACATGCCCGCGGGCATCGGCGGCGCCGGGGGCGGAAGGGCGGCGGCGGCCTTGACGGCCGCGGGGATGGTGGCGGCGGACCCGGAGTCGATCAGGGCGATGGCGGCCTGGGCGCGCTGGCGCATGCCGTCGGACGCGTCGAGCACCTGCGACAGGACCACGAAGTCCGCCTTCGCATCACCCGGCTTGCCGGCCATGATCTTGGCGAAGGCCAGCGCCTCGCGGGCTTCCAGGCGGTAGGGCCGCTTCTCTTCCATCAGGGGGGTCAGCCTCGCCTCCAGATCCTTGTAGGGAGCGGTATCGAGAAGGGCCAAGGCGGATTTGAGGCGGGCCAGGTCGGCCAGCACCGGGTCATTGGCGACCTTGGCGGCCTGGTCCAGCAGGGCCACGGCCTCGTCGGTCTTGCCGGCGTTCAGGCGCATGCCGGCCTGCGACATGAGGGCCATGACCGGGTAACCCTTCACCGGGGCCTTGGCCACTTCGCCCAGCAGGGTGAAGGCCTTGGTCTCGTCGCCCTGTTCGCGCGCCTTCATCGCCTCGATGTAGGTCTTGGCGGCCTTGTCGCCCTGGCTCGTGCTCCAGGCGTCCCAGCCCCAGAGGCCGCCCGCGAAGATCACCGCCGCGACGCCCGCGCCGATGGCCCAGGGGAGCAGCTTCAGCCCCAGCGCCTTGTAGCGCTCGGCCCGGATTTGCTCCTCGACCTCTTCAAATACATCGACCACGTACAGACGCTCCGAATTCCGGCGATAACGCCGGGAACCTATAGGGTCAGCCGCGCCGCTGCAACGCGGCGCGAGGGCTGGATGTCAGGGCTTCTTCGAGAAGTAGGTTTCGGCCTCGCCGGGGAAGGTTCGCGCCCGCACATCGGCGGCGTAGGACGCGGCGGCGGCGGCGATCTCGCTTTTGAGATCGGCGTAGCGGCGCACAAACTTCGGTGTCCAGTCGAACAGGCCCAGCATGTCGTCGGTGACCAGGATCTGGCCGTCGCAGCCGGCGCTGGCCCCGATGCCGATGGTCGGTGCGGCGATGGCTGCGGTGATGTCGCGGGCCAGCGGCTCGGCGACGCCTTCAACCACCACGGCGAAGGCCCCGGCGTCGGCGGTGGCGCGGGCCTCGGCCAGGATGCGCTCGCGCTCGGCTTCGGTGCGGCCCTTGGCCTTGAAGCCGCCGTCGACCAGCACGGCCTGGGGCCGCAGGCCGACGTGGCCCATCACCGGGATGCCCCGCTTGACCAGATAGTCGATGGTGGCCGGCACGGTCGAGCCACTCTCGACCTTCACCGCCTGGCAGCCGGTCTCCTTCATGATCCGGGCGGCGTTGTCGTAGGCCACGCTCGGCTCGCCCTCGTAGGAGCCGAACGGCATGTCGACCACGACCATGGCCTTGCGCGAGCCGCGCATCACCGCCTGGCCGTGCAGGATCATCATCTCCAGCGTGACGCCGACGGTGTTGGGCAGGCCGTGGACCACCATGCCGAGCGAGTCCCCGACCAGCAGCAGGTCGCACACATCATCGAGGATAGCGGCGACCGGCGCTGTGTAGGCGGTCAGGCAGACGATCGGATCGCCGCCCTTGCGGGCGGCGATGTCCGGCGCGGCGAGCCGGCGCACGGGGTCCTGGCGGTGTGCGGACAGGGCGGCGTCCCCCTTCGGGTTACTTGAGCTCCTCGACCGCCCGGGTGACGGCGAAGGCGAGCGCCATAACACCCAGCGCCGCGCCCATCCAGATCACCTGTCCGCCGTAGGGCAGCGCCGAGGCGGCCTCGCCGACGTCCAGGAGGCTCAGGAGGGACCCGCCCAGCGCCTCGGCCTGCCGACCGATGGCGGCGGCGGCCGTCTCGAGCACCATGCGCGAACCCAGCACCTGGGCTACCCCGATCAGGCCGGCGACCAGTCCGGCGGCGCCCAGCGCCAGCTGCCGTACCGTCCATCCGCGATCGAGCCGCATCTCCACAAGACGGGCGAAGGCTTCGCTGTCAGGCATGGCCGGCGGCTCGTTGAAGAGCCGGTCCAGCTTCATTTCGAAATCCAGGTCAGACATGACCCACGCCCCCCGCCAGCCCGGCTTCCGCGCCTGTCGCAGGCGCCAGTCGTAGCCGGAGTTTATCCAGACCACGTTTGACATGTGATTTCACCGTTCCAAGTGGCAGGTTCATGGCCTCCGCAGCCTCGACGTGAGAAACGCCGGCCCCGTAACAGAGCGAAACGCACAGGCGTTCGGCCGGCGACAGGGCCTTCATGGCCTCGTCGAGGTCGATGCGCGAGGCGACAACGCTCTCGCCGCCATGGCCCTCGTCAGCGGCTTCCGCCTCGAGGTCGAAGCGGGCTTCCTTCTTCCAGCGCCGGACGTACAGCCGGGCCGCGATCTTGCGGACCCAGCCCGAGAAGGCGCCCTCGCCCCGATATTCCGCGATCCGCTCGAAGGCGGCGAGGAAGGCGTCCTGGGCGATGTCGTCGGCGACGGAGGCTTCCGCGCCCATCCGGCGCAGCAGTCCCCGCACGGCCGAGCCATGCCGGCGAACCAGTTCGCCGAAGGCCGGTCGATCGCCAACGGCCGCCAGTGCAGCGAGCTCGACATCGTGAAGACTGGCGGGTGGTCGTGCCCCGGCCATGTGCTTGCGCTCCCCTTCAAGCCGATCGAGCGATCAGGGTTGCTTCGTCTTGTTCGGGTTGAAGAAGCTGAGGACCACGTAGGCCGCGCCGATGATGATCGGAATACCGCCCAGGGCCAGCATGGGATGGAAGGCGTCAGCGTCCTCGAAGCCGATCATGAAACCGAACAGGCAGACACCCAGGCCCACGGCGATCCAGATCACGCCGGTGCGGATATCGCTGAGCGCGGTCGGCGCGACCTTCACGTTCCGGGTCATGGCGTCGATAATCTCGGTCGGCACCGCCTGGCCCTTCTCGATGGCTGCTCGCAGCGTCGCCTGCATCTCGCGGCGCTCCTTGCTCTTGAACCAGGCGGGCATGACGATGATCGCGATGATCATCAGGAAGGGCATGATGACCCCAAACAGCGGGATTAGGTCTTTCATGGGTCTTGTGTCCTCGATGTCCGGGCGGAGCGTCGTTGCGTCCGCCTTCTGACAGATAGAGGCAGGGAGCATCGCCTATGGATGCGTTTTCCCGGATGAAATGTTCGTAACGCGGGACCGGCTGCCGATAGCCAGCGTCCGGCGTGGTCTCAGGCGAACGCCGCCGCGTACTGATCGGGCTTAAATCCCACCACCAGGACGCCATCCGCATCCAGCACCGGCCGCTTGATCATCGAGGGCTGGGCGACCATCAGGGCGATGGCCCTGCCCTCGTCAATCCCCTGCTTGTCGGCGTCCGGGAGCGACCGGAACGTCGTGCCGGAACGGTTCAGCAGCACCTCCCAGCCGACCTTTCCGGCCCAGGCCTTCAGCGTCGCCGCGTCAATCCCGACGGTCTTGTAGTCATGGAAGGCGTAGGCGACGCCCTGCCCGTCCAGCCAGACGCGGGCCTTCTTCATGGTGTCGCAGGCCTTGATGCCGTGAAGGGTTACGGTCCGGGTCATGGGCGCCTCAGCCGATGGTGAACAGGGAATAGACCGGGCCCGACGCCGTCTGCTCGCCCGTAGCCACGACGATGGCGTCATTGAGCCAGCGATAGCGCGCATCGCCGCTCTCGAAGCGCGCGACGACGGCCAGGGAGTACTCCGATGGGTCGAGCACCGCCCCCTTGGCGAACCGCGCCATGACCTCCGGCTCGGCGAGGAAGCGGCCCTGATAGGTCAGGTAGACCAGCGCGCCGTCATCGGTCTTCAGGGTCAGGCGCACGTCGATGACCATCACGCCGTCGGCTCGGTTGATCACCCAGTCGGCGCCGCCGATGACCGTCCCGCTCAGCCGGTCGCCGGTGAAGGTTCCGCCCGTCACCGGCGCGATCCGGCGCAATCCCGCCGGCGTCTCGCCGATCGTGGTCATACCGCGGAAGTCGACCGTCAGGGTCAGGGTCAGAAGGGGCGTGTTCTGGAGGCTGGCCATGACCCCGCACTAGCATCGGCCGTTCGGTTTGTATCGGGGTCAGCGCGAAAGTTAGCGGCGGGACGGAAACTGTCGCCGGGCGGTCAGGCGGGTGACGAAGGCTTCGTGGCTTTCCAGACCGTCCAGGTCGCCGATCCTGCGAGCCAGGGCCTCTGCCTCGTCCGCCAGCGGCTCGGCGTCCGCTCGCGTCGCGGGGCGGGCCCACAGGACAGCTATGGCCGCCCGCAGCAGGATCAGCGCGGCGCGCGGATACCGGGCGTCCAGTCGGGCCGACCATTCCGCCAGAAGCCCGGGATCGCCAGCCGCCTCGTCTCGCCGCGCCATCACCATGGCCGCCGCCTCGGCAAGCGCCGGCCAGGCCATCAGGAAGGCCAGCCCCTCGGCGAACACAGGATAGCGGGCGGCGACCTCGAAAGCCCGGTCGCTGGCCTCGATGTCGTCGAAGTCCGGCAGGACCTTGAGGAACCGGCGCAGCTGATCCGCCGACAGGGTCCGCTCGAAGGCCGCCCAGCGCTCCTCGTGAGCCGCCGTGGTCTCGCCGGACTTTTCCAGCACCTCGATCCAGGCCTCGTACCATGGCTCGGCGGCCGGATCGGCGCGGCCGTCGAGGGCCCGGGCGCGATTGCGCGGATCGGCCGCCTGCAGAGTGGCCAGGGCCTCCTCGATCCGGTCGGCGTCCAGTAGCCGCCGCCCGACAGCCGCCGCCGTGCCCGGATCATGGCGCACCGTCGAGGGTACGGTTTCGAGAAAGGCGTCAACGTCGCCGGCCGCGTCGGCCACGGCCCGCAGCACCCGGACGGAGGGCTTGAAGGCCGGGCGGGCGGCGATACGGGTCTTGAGCTCGGCCTGCACGGCGGCGCCGAACGCCTGTCCGAACCCCTTCAGCGCCGACCCGATCCGCTCGGCCCAGGACGCCGAGCCCCGGAACAGCATGTCGGCCACCTCGCCGGCCAGGGCGATATCGGCCGGCGCGCGCGTGGCCAGCACCGCCATGTCCTCGGCCGCCGCCACGAAGACCTCCGCCAGCTCACCCTTGGGGTCCTTGACCCGCAGGGACAGGCCGTCGGCGAGGTCGAGGAAGGTCCACAGCCGCCGCATCGCAAGGCCGGCGTCCAGATCGGCCAGTCGCCCGGCGATCATCCGGCGAAGCACATGCAGGTCGAGGATCAGTTCCGGCCGCTTGCGCCAGGAGACCTTGGCCTTGCTGCCGCCGATCATGGCGAGCCGCTTGTCGATCTCCTCGGCCAGATGCGGCGCCCCGACCCGCGCCGCCAGTTCCATGCGCAGGCGCCGCTTGAGCGCCGGCTGGCTGTCGCTGAGTTCAAGCAGGAGCGCGGCGAGGCTGTCCGCGCCGAGCGCCTCGAGGTTGGCCGCCGACAGTCGCCGGGCCGAGGCTGGAGCCTTCTTCGCCGTCATGAGTCCGGGGGTAGCCGATCCGGCGGCCGGCGGCCAGTCGCGGCCAACGTCCGGCCAGGCCGCCACAGAAAACCTGCAAGCCCCTTCACTTAATTCCTATCTCGCAGATGGGCTTTAATGGCTATAGAGGACTCTCCAATCAGGAAGCGCCAAGGATAGCCAGGTGAACAAGGTCATTCAACGCGGTCTGCTGGCCGCCCTGCTCTGCGGCGCCGCCACGGCCGCGTTCGCAGAAACCGAGGTTGCGGCGGCGACGACGGCCGCCGTCGAGGCGGACTCCACCGTCGATACGCTCGTCGTGACGGCGCGGCGTCGCACCGAGAGCGTGCAGGAAGTGCCGGTGGCCATCACCGTGCTCAGCGCCGCGGCGGTCGAGAACGCAGGCGTCTTCACGGTCGGCCGGCTGCAGCAGCTGACACCGACCTTCCAGTACTATTCCTCCAATCCGCGGAACACGACGGTCAACATCCGCGGCATCGGCGTCCCGTTCGGCCTCACCAGCGACGGCTTTGAACAGGGTGTCGGCATCTATGTCGACGACGTCAATTACGCCCGCGCCGCCTCGGCGACGTTCGACTTCCTCGACATCAACCAGGTGGAAATCCTGCGTGGCCCGCAGGGCACGCTATACGGCAAGAACACCACCGCCGGGGCGGTCAACATCACCACAAACCAGCCGACCTTCGATTTCGAAGGCAAGGCCGAGCTGACCGTCGGCAACCTCGGGTTCCGGCAGGCCAAGGGCGTCGTGTCCGGGCCTCTGACCGAGACCATCGCGGTCAGGCTGGCGGTGTCGTCAACGAGCCGCAACGGCACGATCTACAACGTCAGGACCGGCGACTGGATCAATTCGCAAGACAACCTGGGCATCCGCGCCCAGCTGCTGCTGCGTCCCAGCGAGGCCCTGCGCATCACGCTGAGCGCGGACTACAGCGACCAGAACCCGGAATGCTGCGCCCAGATCTACGTGCGGACCGGCGCGACCCAGCGCCCTCTCGCCCGTCAGTTCGCGGCCCTGGCGGCCGCTCAGGGCTACGCCGTTCCGAGCACCAACCCCTTTGACCGGGTGACGGACGTCGACGCCAATCTCAATGCCGGCAACACGATCGGCGGCGCTTCGGCGCGCGTGGTCTGGAATGTCGGTCCGGGCGTGCTGACTTCGGTTTCGGCCTGGCGTTTCTGGGACTGGAAGCCGGAGAACGATCGCGACTTCACCGGCCTTTCGATCGTGTCGAAGTCGAACAACCCGTCCCAGCAGGACCAGTACAGCCAGGAGCTGCGTTACGCCTATGAGGGAGACCGCCTCGACTTCGTAATCGGGGCGTTCGGCTTCTATCAGCGGATCGACACCCAGGGCATCGAGCAGAACGGCGCCAACGCCAGTCGCTGGAGCCTCACCGGCGCGCTGGCCAGCAACCCGGCGGTCCTCAACGGTCTGACCGCGCTCAACACCCAGTATCTGAAGAACACCAGCGCTGCCCTCTATGGGCAGCTCAGCTGGAAGCTGACCGACGCCTTCACCATCCAGCCCGGCATCCGGATCAACTACGACAAGAAGGAAGGCTTCTACGAGCGGAAGGTCTTCGACGGACTGGGCGCCCCGGTGCTGTTCGGGCAGACCGATCCGATCAAGGTCGCCCAGCGGGGAATCCTGGCGCCGCAGCTGAGCGCGCCGGAGTTCAGCGACACCAACTTCAGCTATGACCTGACCGCGACCTACAAGGTCACGCCGGATGTCCTGGCCTACGCCACCGTCGCCAAGACCTTCAAGACCGGCGGGGTCAATCAGAACGGCCTGCCGACCGACGCCGCCGGAAACCCGATCCTGTCGGCCGGCACCATCAAGCCGGAAGACGTGACCCACCTCGAGGGTGGTTTGAAGACCGAGTTCTGGAACGGCCGCGCCATCCTCAACCTCTCGATCTTCCGGACCAACATCGACGACTTCCAGGCCACGGTCACCAACGGCCAGTTCGGCGTGCTGCGCGGCTATCTGGCCAACGCCGAGCAGGTCCGCAGCCAGGGCGCGGAATTCGACTTCTCCGTCCGACCGAATGGATGGCTGACGGCCTATGTCAACGGCGCCTACACCGACGCCACGTATGTGAAGTTCGACGACGCCCCCTGCCCGCCTGAACTTTCGGGCGGCACGACGGTCGGCGCCGGCCAGACGCCGTCCGCCCCCGGCACGCCGGGGGGGCTCAGCCCCGCCAACTGCGATATCTCGGGCGGTCGCCTGCCCGGCGTCTCGAAGTGGGCCATTTCCTACGGCGCGGAGGCCAGCCGGCCGACCGCCTTCCTCGGTAGGGAGGGCTCCGCCTACGTCGGCTTCGAGGCCAGCTATCGCTCCGACTTCTCCTCGAACGCCTCGCCGTCGATCTATACCAACGTCGAGGGCTACTCGCTGGCCAACTTCCGGGCCGGCTTCCGCACGGACGAAGGTTTCGACATCTTCGGCTGGGTCCGGAACGCGTTCGACGAGGAGTATTTCGAGCAGCTGGCGCTCGGCCCGGGCAACACCGGCCTGATCGTCGGCCAACCCGGTGACGAACGCACCTGGGGCGTAACGCTGAAGGGCGAGTTCTAGCCTGGCCGGCGCGCGTGGCGTTCAGAGCCGCGCGCGCCAATCGCCCCGCGAGTGGCTTCAGGCCAGCTGCCCGGCCACCCACCGGTCTACCCGGGCCTGCAGCACCGGCAGCGGTAGCGACCCGGCTCCAAGCACCACATCGTGGAAGGCCCGCAGGTCGAAACGCGAGCCGAGGGCCTGTCTCGCCTGCGCGCGCAGGGCCAGGATCTTCTGCATGCCGACCTTGTAGGACGTCGCCTGTCCCGGCATGACGAAGTACCTGCGGATCTCGGACCGGATCTTGGCCACCGGTTGCGGGGAGTTGGCGGTGTAGAAGGCAAGGGCCTGCGCCTCGCTCCAGCCCTTGGCGTGAATGCCCGTATCGACGACCAGCCGGATGGCCCGCCAGATCTCGCGTCCGAGCTGGCCGAAGTCGCTGTACTGGTCCTCGTAGAGGCCGATCTCCATGGCCAGCCGCTCGACATACAGCCCCCAGCCTTCGGCATAGGCGCCGTAGCCGGTCTGGGTGCGGAAGACCGGCAGGCCGGTCATCTCCTGGGCCAGCGAGATCTGCATGTGATGGCCCGGCCAGCCTTCATGGTAGGCCGTGCCCTCGATCTCGTAGGTCGGGGTGGCGCGGACGTCGGCCAGATGGACGTAGAAGACGCCCGGGCGTCCCGCTGTCAGAGAGCCGGAGTTGTAATGGGCCGCTCCCCCCGGCTCGGCGCGATAGGCCTCGACCGCCTTCACGACCAGCTTCGACCTGGGCACGCGTCCGAAATACTGAGGCAGTCTGGCCTTCATCACCGCCAGATGGTCCTCGGCGAGCTTGAGGTAACGGGCCCGGCCGGCGTCATCGTCGGACACGTAGAAGCGGTCGTCGGTGCGCATGAAGACGAAGAACGCTTCCAGCGTGCCGGAAAAGCCGATCTTGCCCTTGAGTGTCTCCATCTCGGCCCGGATCCGCGTGACTTCGGCCAGGCCCAGCGCGTGGATCTCTTCGGCGGTCATGTCCGTTGTCGTCTGCAGTCGCAGCATGGCGTTGTAGAAGGCCGCGCCGTCCGGCAGGGCGCCCGCCCCCTGAGGCTCGGCGGAGGCTTTCTCGCGGTCGGCGGCCAGCCAGGCGCCCAGCCGGCCATAGGCCGGCTTCATCTTCGTGGTCATGGCTTCGACGACAGCGTTCGTCAGGCGCGCAGCCTTGGCGTCGTCGACCGCCCCCGCCTTGCGCAACGCGGCGATCTTGCTCCTGGCGTCCGCGAACAGGGCGGCGTCCGGCCCATCGTCGAACGGCGCCCCGACGCCCAGGCGCCGGACTTCTTCCATGGACTGGTCATAGGCAAAGCGCGGCATCCGCACCCCGGCCGCGGCGGCCTGCTGAGCGCGCTTGAGTTCCACATCCAGCGTCGGGCCGATCGCCGCGACGCGGGCGATGTAGGCCTCCATGTCCGCAAGGCTGTCCACCCTGTGGGTGTTGATCATGAAGCCGGGCAGCGCAGTGTGCGCCCCGTTGCGGCCGAAGACGAAGACGTGCCCCCGCCAGCGGTACTCGTCCTCCTCGCGCTCAAGTTCCAGGGCCCACATGTCCCAGGAGGTTCGGGCGTCCTCACCAAGCTTCGACGGGTCGAACCGGCGCTTCATCTCCGCCACGCTCTCGCGGCGCCAGGCGAGCCTGCGCAGGCGGGCGGCGTCGGAACGGTCGGTGAGCTGGTCGTTCAGCGTCTTGCGGCCCAGACGCGTGAGCCGCTCCGGCTCCATCGCCAGCTCCTGCTCGAAGGCCTGATCGAGATAGGCGGTCAGCTGCTGGTCAAGGGCCGCTGCGGGCGTCGCCGCCCGCGCGGCCGGGGCCAACGCGGCCGTCGCCACAAGGCCAAGTCCGAAATCGCGCCGCGACAACCGCATGGGGATACTCCAGCCAGAGGTGAACCGCTCCGACCCTAGTGGGCTTCGACACGCGGGAATAGCGCCGGACGCCGCAACCTGACCCTCTGCGTCATCGGTGAGGACGCTTTCTTCGACCGCCCTATGGCGGTGCCGGAGGATGACGCCCTACCCGCCCGGGTGCAGACCCGGCGCTTCCTGGCCGGTGCGGGCGACGTACTCCGTATAGCCGCCGCCGTACTGATGGGCCCCCTCGGGCGTCAGCTCCAGCACGCGGTTCGAAAGGGCCGCCAGGAAATGGCGGTCGTGCGAGACGAACAGCATCGTGCCCTCGAAATCCGCCAGGGCCGCGACCAGCATCTCCTTGGTCACCATGTCGAGGTGGTTGGTCGGCTCGTCGAGCACCAGAAGGTTCGGCGGGTCGAACAACATTCTGGCCATGACCAGACGCGCCTTCTCGCCGCCGGACAGGACGCGGCAAGGCTTTTCAACATCATCGCCAGAGAAGCCGAAGCACCCAGCCAGGGTGCGCAGCGCGCCCTGTCCAGCCTGGGGGAACGCGCTCTCCAGGGACTCGAAGATGGTCTCCTCGCCGTCCAGCAGATCCATGGAGTGCTGGGCGAAGTAGCCCATCCGGACGCTGGCGCCGATGTTGACCGCGCCCTGGTCGGGCGTCGTGGCGCCGGCCACCAGCTTGAGCAGTGTCGACTTGCCGGCCCCGTTTGCGCCGAGCACGCACCAGCGCTCCCTGCGACGCACGAGGAAATCGAAGTCCTCGTAGATCGGCTGGTCGCCGTAGCCCTTGTGGACCTTACGCAGGCTGATCACGTCGTCGCCCGAGCGCGGCGGGCTCCTGAACTCGAACTGGACCGACTGGCGACGGCGCGGGGCCTCGACGCGCTCGATCTTGTCGAGCTTCTTGACCCGGCTCTGGACCTGGGCAGCGTGCGAGGCGCGCGCCTTGAACTTCTCGATGAACTTGATTTCCTTGGCCAGCATGGCCTGCTGGCGTTCGTACTGCGCCTGGCGCTGCGCCTCGCCGAGGGCGCGTTGCTGGTCGTAGAAGTCGAGATCGCCCGAGTAGGAGATCAGCTGGCCAGCGTCGATCTCCACCACCTTGCCGATGATGCGATTCATGAAGGCGCGGTCGTGCGAGGTCATCAGCAGCGCGCCGTCGTAGCTCTTCAGGAAGGTCTCGAGCCAGATCAGGCTTTCGAGGTCGAGGTGGTTGCTGGGTTCGTCCAGCAGCATGCCGTCGGGCCGCATCAGCAGGATGCGGGCCAGCGCCACGCGCATCTTCCAGCCACCGGACAGCAAGCCAACGTCGCCGTCCATGCGCTCCTGGCTGAAACTCAGCCCGGCCAGCACCTCGCGCGCCCGGGCCTCCAGCGCATAGCCGTCCAGCTCCTGGAACCGCTCCAGCACCTCGCCGTAGCGATCCATATTGGCGTCCAGCCGGTCGGCCTGGTCGGGATCGACCATCGCCGCCTCAAGGCTGGCCATCTCGGCGGCCAGCGCGCTGACCGGACCGACGCCGTCCATCACCGCGGCGACCGCGCTCTGACCCGACATCTCGCCGACGTCCTGGCTGAAGTAGCCGATCGTCATGCCCGGATCGATCACGACCAGGCCGTCGTCGGGCTCCTCCCGGCCGGTGATCATACGGAAGATCGTCGTCTTGCCGGCGCCGTTCGGTCCGACAAGCCCGACCTTCTCGCCCTTCTGCACGCCCATCGACGCCTCGATGAACAGGAGCTGGTGGCCGTTCTGCTTGGTGATGTTGTCGAGGCGGATCATGGGGCGGTCTGCGGACTGGGGAGAAAGACGAGCGGGATCATTCCCACTCGATTGTGCGCCGACACCATAACTGCTTGATTTTCCTAATCAAAATATTTTTTCAGTTTTCGAATGCGGCTGCACATGCCGTCAAAAAGTCGGGCTGTTGATTTCATTGGGATTTTTACGTCCCTCCCAGACACTCGCATTTCCAGATCAATCGCTACCTTTCGCCCCGTTCGTCGCTTTTTTGGCGGCTAGGAAGGCTTAGACCACACCATAGATGCGGTCTGAAAATACCGTCACTCCGTTGTCTGTTTCGGTGGCAAACAGACTAACGCGCGTGCCGAATTCTCGATAGCCCTGACGACCATGCTACCCCACCCGTGCGAAGGCTGCTGCACCCTTCGGTCGGGAGACCCGCCGAACAGGGTTTGCACCAACCAGAGCAAGCGATAGCGCACCCGCTGCGTTGCCATCACCACCAAACATCGCCTCGATGCCTTTGACGCAAACCATCACGTTCTCGTCAGCGAGCCGATAGTAAACCTGCTTTGAGGCGCGACGCGTCTTCACGATATCTGCACGCCGTAGTTCGGCGAGCTGCTGGCTGAGCGCAGGCTGGCCGATTCCGGTCGCCTCATCGATCTCGCTCACGGTGTGTTCGCCATCGATCAGCCGCGACAGGATCATCAGCCGCTGCGGCTGGGCGTAAATCTTGAGGCGCTCAGCGGCGACATCTGCTGCAGACCGAGAGGAATACAGCGTCACTTCGCGTCCGCCGTCGTCTGATAGAACCAGTGTTCGTCGTCTCCGGCCAGCACGGCGTGTTGATCCTGCGGCGGAGTGACAAGCAGGTCATCGCCCGGATGCCAGCCTTCGGGTGCCAACACATCGTCAGCAGCCGTTCGCTTGAGCGCAGCGACCAGACGGAGCATTTCGTCGACTGAGCGCCCGACATTCAGGGGATACCACGTCATCGCCCGGATCACGCCTTCGGGATCAATAAAGTAGGTGGCCCGCACCGCCGATGAATCGTCCGAATGCGGCTCAATCATCCCATAGGCGCGGCCGATCGCCATGGACGGATCCTCGACGATAGGAAACGGGATGGTGACGGCGAACTTCTGTCGGATCGCACGAACCCAGGCGAGATGCGAATAGAGGCTGTCTACCGACAGCCCCAGCAATCCGCAGTCTAACGCGGCAAAGGCTTCTGCAGCCCTCGTGATGCTGACGAATTCGCTCGTGCAGACCGGCGTGAAATCAGCCGGGTGCGAGAAGAACACCAGCCACTTTCCGCGATAGTCCGACAGCCGAACCTCGCCGAGTGTCGAGCGCGCCTGAAACCCAGGCGCGGCGTCACCAATGCGAAGGGGACGCTGGAGGGACGCTGCAGGGGGAAGATTCGAGTCAGTCATCATTGCTGGTTGGCATCCCAATTGGATTGACGCAACTCAGATACACGATTACACACATATTGTAATTGTGAAATTCTGAGTCGGAGCACCTCATGAGCGATCCCCATCTGGAGCAAGCAGCCGCTATCATCGGCGACGCGCATGACGGCTCCGGTCAGCGCCCCGTCGTGAAGAGCTTCTTCGACGAGCCCACCAACACCGTCAGCTATGTCGTCCACGATCCAGCGACCCGCGAAGCGGCCGTCGTGGACAGCGTGCTTGATTACGACCCTGCAGCGGGTCGCACTTCGTTCGCGTCGGCGGATGCCATCATCGCCTATGTGCAGGCCGAGAAGCTGTCGGTAGCTTGGCTGCTGGAAACGCACGCTCACGCCGATCATTTATCGGCTGCGCCGTATCTCAAGGACAAGCTTGGCGGCACGCTCGCCATCGGTCGCGAGATCATCCACGTCCAGAATGTCTTCGGAAAGATTGGTCTGACCCCCTTGAAGTGGTCCATCCCTTATGTTGGTCCGATGACCATTTTGGATGGATGGAACGATGGCAAGGAAGCGCCACAAGCCCGAAGAGATCGTCGCCAAGCTGCGGCAGGTTGATGTCCTGACCGGTCAGGGCAAGTCGATCGCCGAGGCGGTGAAGACGATCGCGGTGACGGAGACAACGTATTTCCGCTGGAGGGCGGAGTACGGCGGCATGAAGAACGATCAGGTCAAACGGCTGAAGGCGTTAGAGCTGGAGAACACCCGGCTGCGTCGGGCCGTGTCGGACCTGACGCTGGACAAGCTGATCCTGACCGAGGCCGCCCGGGGAAACTTCTAAGCCCCGCCCGTCGCCGGGCCTGTGTGGACAAGGTCCGATCTGAACTGAAGATTTCTGAAAGGCGGGCCTGCGCGGCTCTGGGCCAGCACCGGTCCACCCAGCGCAAGCCCGCCCGAGGGCGCGATGACGAGGCGGCGCTGACCGCCGACATCATCGAGCTGGCCAAGACCTACGGTCGCTACGGCTACCGGCGGGTCACGGCCCTGCTGCGCCATGCCGGCTGGGCGGTGAACGCCAAGCGGGTCCAGCGGATCTGGCGACGGGAGGGGCTGAAGGTCCCACAGAAACAACCAAAGCGCGGCCGCCTGTGGCTGAACGACGGCTCATGCGTGCGCCTGCGCGCCGAGCGACCCAACCATGTCTGGTCCTACGACTTCGTCGAGGACCGGACCCATGATGGACGCAAGTTCCGGATGCTGTGTCTGATCGACGAGTTCACCCACGAGGCCCTGGCCATCAGGGTGAAGCGACGGCTCAACGCCACCGACGTGTTGGAGACCCTGGCCGATGTGATGATCATACGCGGGCCCCCAGCCTATGTTCGGTCAGACAACGGCCCGGAGTTTATCGCTATCGTCTTGCGCGAATGGATGGCCGCGGTCGGCTCTCAGACCGCCTACATCGCGCCTGGCAGTCCTTGGGAGAACGGCTACTGCGAGAGCTTCAACAGCAAGCTCCGCGACGAACTGCTCGACGGCGAGATCTTCTTCAGCCTGCCCGAGGCCCAGATCCTGATCGAGGCCTGGCGGCAGCACTACAACGGCGTGCGCCCCCACAGCTCCCTCAATTACCGACCCCCAGCGCCTGAGTCCTTCATCCCTCGAAGCGGCGGCATCGTGCCGTGGGCGAGCGCGCCAGCCGTTGAGGGCGCGCGCTCGCCCACCCCAAACATGGCGCTGGAGACCGCCGTGCACTAACATTGAAAATGGATCACCCCGAAGGGGCAGGCCACCCTCGCAGATCGATGTCGAAGATCCAACGGTCGACGGTAAGAAGCTGGTGATCAACAAGTTCCAGATGCGCGGGCGCTTCGCCATGCGCCTGGCCGACTACAAAGACGAGGAAGGCGGGGCCGCACGCCTCTCCAGCGTTCGCGATGCCTTCAACTCACCGTTCCGACCCTTCGCGCTGGCCACGACCTCTGTCGGACAGGAAGGCCTCGACTTTCACCCTTATTGCTATCGGCTCTATCACTGGAACTTGCCCGGAAATCCCGTCGATCTCGAGCAGCGCGAGGGGCGCGTCCACCGCTTCAAGGGTCACGCTATCCGCCTAAATCTGGCGCATCGGCAGGTCGACGTGGTGCGTGGGCGCGAGAAAGATCACGATGATCCCTGGCAGATCATGTTCGACGCAGCTCGCGCCGAGACCGAAAATGACTCTGACCTCATTCCCTACTGGATTTACGAAGGGCCGGTGAAGGTCGAACGCCGCGTGCCCATGCTCCCGTTCAGCCGCGAGGTCCGGCGACTCGAGTGGCTCAAACGAAGCCTGACCGTCTATCGCCTCGCGTTCGGGCAACCGCGTCAGGAAGACCTGCTGGAGTATCTTCACAGCCTCATGGGAACCGCCATGGCGGCAGAAGATCTCGCCGACCTGCAAATCCGGCTCCAACCGTGACGTCGCGCCGCTCAGTCGCCTTCAGCGGCAAGTGCCGTGCAGCGCTCCCCGACCAAGGCGATCACCTTGTCCTGCGCTGTTTTGGCGGCCTCAGCCTCGGCCGCGAAGGCAGGTAGCTGAAGCCCCTGCGCCCGGTCGGCCACACGCGCGGTCAGGTCCGCAATCGCAGTCTCGGCATCTCCGGCGGATACGCCGATTGTCCGCGCCAGCGCGAGGAAGTCCTGGCGCGTCAGACGGTCATCCTTGCCGTTGAGCTTGAGCGCCATGCGATCGCCCCCCAAACCCGGGAAGACGCGCGTGGTGACGGCGTCGTAGAGCGGCGCGAAGCGCACGCTCGTGAAGGCCTTGGCATCCACCTCGGCGACTTTGAGCACAGCGAGGTTCTTGAGATGCATATCGCCATCGGCGATGAGCCAGGCGAACACGGCCCGGCGGAACAGGATATCGAGATCGCTGGCCGGATCGGTCGACAGCGGTCGTAGGCCGCGCGCCATCCGCTCGATCGTTCCGTCGTATTTGGCGGATGCGGGAAGGTCCAGAATGGAGCAAAAGTCCTCCATCGCCAGACGCCGCTGATCCGCTGGCCCGCGACGAATATCGAACCGCTCGACGACCAGTGCAGGCGACATGCCGTCGGGCATCTCCAGCAGCGCGGCGTCGGGCACATCGAACCCGGCCGAGCGGCCAAGCTCCAGGCAAAGCCACTCGACGACCGGTAACGTCTCGAAGCCCGCCGTGCCGGCGGGCTTGAGGATATGTGTGAACGGCTGATCGATGGCCGGAACGAGGGCGCCATCAGGCATCAGGCTCATCGGCGCCTTGATCTGGACGCCCGACAGGCGCGGCGTTTCCGCGCGCGCGAAGATGCGCGCCAGGTTCTGCTCGAAGGTCTCCTCGATCTCCCCCCGCGCCGGACCGGCGTAGCGGCCCGTGAAGCGACCGGTGTCGATGTATCCAGCCAGTGTTGTCGTGAGAATGTCAGCAGGCAGCGCCGCCAGTTCTTCTCGACCCTCGACGATGACGATGTTCGACATATATCGCCGTCCGCGCCGGAGCGCCTCGCGTTCATCGCGTTCGTGGAGAACCTGCGCCAGCCAGCCCTCGGGAAGCAGCGATTCAATGAAGGCCGGCAGCTTGCCCGGCGTGGTTTCGCGCACGAGGGCCGGTCCCGCTCGACGCCCCGGCTTCCAGCGCCATTCAAATCCATCGTGGGTCAGCCGGCCGAGCGGCTCACCGTGCCAGGCGACGAGGAGATCGAGCGCTGCCTTGTTGACCGGCGCCTTGGCAACGCCCGGCTGAACTAGCAGAAAGCGTTCGGCACCTTCGCCTTCGCGATACCATTCGTTGTCGCGCGCCAGCACCCAGACGGCGTCGGCTGCGGCTTGGGGCGTCCCATGTTCCTCCACCAGACGCGCCGCCATCTGCGCGCGCATGTCGGCGGTAACCGCGCTCGCATGTTCGCTGCGCAGGCGGAACGCTTCGAGAAAGCGTTGGCGCGGCGATGAGGCGTCGACGCGCAGTTCGCCCAGGTCGTCGCCAATGACCGCCATCGCCGTCGATGGATGCCTCGGCGCTTCGTTCTGGATGATCTCAAGCGTCCGCAACCGCGTGCGCTGGTTGCGGCGGCCGCTGATGAACAGCCGCCCGTCGGGCGTCGGGGCGAGCAGCGCCGCACTTGCGGACGACAGATAGGCGTTGGGATAGAGATAGTGTGCAATCCGGACCGCATGACCGAGGATCGTCGCCTCGATATCCCCTTGTTGATCGACGTAAACCCCGCGGACGAGCTGGATCAACTCACCGGCCTGCGCGCGCTGATGCGCGCGCTTGGCGTCAATTGTCTCACCTACCAAATGAAGAGCCATAGGATTATCTCGCATCTCAGATGCGCGTTAATCCCACCATCCGGCTTCACATGCAAGAATTATCACGCATCTGAGATGCGCGATAATCCCGTGAGTGCAGCGGCTGAAAAGCTCAGGCCCGATATGATCAGCGCGCTCCAAAGCGATCATGCCGCGATCCATTCGGCCATGGACCCGCCGATTTGCACGCCATTGCCGCCGCGAGCCCTACGCCGGTGTGTTCGCTCTTTTCATGTCGGGTCTATCGGCTCCAATCGGCATCAGACGCCAATCTCGTTGGAGTAGAGTTATGTCGACGAAATCTGAGGCCCTCAAAAAGCGGATGATCCGCCGCCATGAGCTTCGGCAGATCGTACCGCTGGCCGACACCACCATCTATGAGATGGAACAGCGCGGCGAATTCCCTCGTCGCTTTGCGCTCACCCCGCGCTGTGTGGTGTGGGATCTGGCCGAGGTCGAAGCCTGGCTGACCGAGCGCCTGGCGACAGCCCGGCGATCGCCAATCGACCGGGCGCCGCATCCCGACGTGCGCAAGCGTAAGGCGCGTCCCGTCAAAGCGCCGGATCAGGCGCGAGCATAGGCATCGAGGGCGGAATCAGGACCGGCACGCGCTTCTGCCCTGCCACCCAGGCGTCGATGATATCAGACCATTCCTGCATCATATGCCGCCGCTGGTGCTCGTACTCCGCCTTGTTGTAGACGCCGCGCGAGGACCGCCCATCTTCATGGGCCAGGCACTTTTCGATCCAGTCACTGTTGAACCCCAGTTCGTTGAGCAGGGTCGATCCAGTCCGGCGCAAGTCATGTACCGTGAACGGCTCCAGCGGCAAGCCTTCCTTCTGCGCGCGCTCCACGACGGCGTAGGTGACGCGATTGAAGGTCGCCCGGGACATCGGCGCATCCGCATCATACCGAGACGGCAGAAGGTAGCGCGAGTTGCCCGCGCAGGTCTTCAACGCGATCATGATGTCGAGGCATTGCTGCGAGAGATAGACGTTATGCGCCTTGGATCGCTTCATGCGCTCCTTGGGGATCGTCCACACGGCGTTCTCGAAGTCCACCTCGTCCCAGACCGCATCCTGCAGCTCGCTCTTGCGCACCATTGTCAGCAGGAAGAGGCGCATCCCGAGTCGGATCGTTGGCAGCGTCGCCACATGGTCGAGCTGCTTGAGCATCACGCGAATTTCCGTCGGCGACAGCGACCGGTCCTTTGGAACGAACGTCGCGATCGAGGCGGGGCCGACATCGTCGGCCGGATTGGCAACCTTCTCGCCGTGCAAGATCGCAAACCCGTAGATCTGCTTGAGGATGTCGCGGACATGGATCGCAGTCGCCGGTGCGCCGCGATCAACGATCTTGCCGCAGTGGGCGCGCAGGTCATCCGGCGTGATTTCCGTCAGCAGCCGGTTCTTCCAGACTGGCAGAAGCTCTCGTTCGAAGATCGAACGCCGCATCGCGCGGGTGCTGTCGGCCATCGGCGCCTTTACCAACCAGCGCTCACCAAACTCACCGAAGCTCTTGGCCTCCTTGATCCGGCGTTTGTCGCGTTGTTTTTCCTGGGCCGGAGACCTGCCTTCGAAGACTGCACGTTTAGCGTCGATCGTCGCTTCACGGGCTCGAGCAAGGGACAAACCGGAGGGACCGTATTTCCCAAGCGTTAGCGTCTCGCGCCGCCCATGCAGCCGGTAGTCCAGCCGAAACGTCAGCGTCCCGGAGGTTGAGACCTGGACATAAAGGCCGTCACGGTCCGTGACTTTGTAGGCTTTCTCGCGTGGTTTCAGGTTCTTAAGGGCAACATCGGTGAGCATACCGACCTCCTCTACGCAAAATACCGTCAGGCGATTTTCGGCCATTTTCGCCGACATTGTCGCTTGATTTACAATGGTTTAGTGCGGAAAAAATACCGTCACTGGCTTCAATACCCCTGACGGTATCGCTGGATTGGGCCAAGTGCAAGTTTGTCGGATACCGTCACGCATGACGCCAGAGCCAACCGCTGCTCCGCGATTGATCCCGATAGATAACGTGAGATAATCTTTTTATTTCAGTGTTTTAAGGGTTAAACACTGATTGATCGCGATAGCCAAAAATGGCCCCGAATCATTCCCACTCAATGGTGCCCGGCGGCTTGCTGGTCACGTCGTAAACCACGCGGTTCACGCCGCGCACCTCGTTGATGATCCGGGTGGCGGTCTTGCCGAGCACCTCCCACGGGAACTCGAAGAAGTCGGCGGTCATGCCGTCGGTGCTGGTCACCGCCCGCAGGGCCAGGACGTTCTCGTAGGTGCGAGCGTCGCCCATGACGCCGACGGTCTTGACCGGCAGAAGCACGGCGAAGGCCTGCCAGATCCTGTCGTAGAGCCCGGCCTTGCGGATCTCCTCGAGGTAGATGGCGTCGGCCTGCTGCAGGACGGCGACCTTCTCGCGGGTGATCTCACCGGGGATGCGGATGGCCAGACCAGGGCCGGGGAACGGGTGGCGGCCGACGAAGTCGGGGTGCAGGCCCAGCTCCACGCCGAGCGCCCGGACCTCGTCCTTGAACAGCTCGCGCAGCGGCTCGACCAGCTTCAGCTTCATATAGTCGGGCAGGCCGCCGACATTGTGGTGGCTCTTGATCACCGCCGAGGGGCCGCCGCGCGCCGAGACGCTCTCGACCACGTCCGGATAGAGGGTGCCCTGGGCCAAGAATTCGGCGCCCTCGATCTTGGCCGACTCGGCGTCGAACACGTCGATGAACAGCTTGCCGATGGTCTTGCGTTTGGTCTCCGGATCGCTGACGCCCTCGAGCGCATTGAGGAAAAGGTCAGCGGCATCAACGTGAACCAGCGGAATGTTGTAGTGATTGCGGAACAGGGAGACGACCTGCTCGCTCTCGCCCTTCCGCATCAGGCCGGTGTCGACATAGACGCAGGTCACCTGGTCGCCGATGGCCTCGTGGATCAGCACCGCCGCCACCGAGCTGTCGACACCGCCGCTGAGACCGCAGATTACCCGGCCCTTGCCGACCTGGGCGCGGATCTTCTCGACCATCTCCTGCTTGAAGGCCGCCATCGTCCAGTCGCCCTTCAGGCCGGCGATGTTGAACAGGAAGTTGCGATAGATCCTCGCACCGTTGACGGTGTGGACGACCTCGGGGTGGAACTGCACGCCGTAGATCTTGCGGGCGTCGTCGGCGATGGCCGCGAACGGCGCGCCGGTCGAGGTTGCGATGACCTCGAAGCCTTCGGGGATGGCGGTGACACGATCGCCGTGGCTCATCCAGACGGTTTCCAGGCCGCCGACATCGGCCAGGCCCTCGAACAGCGGGCTCACCTTGCCGATGGTCAGTTCAGCACGGCCGAACTCGCCGGCGTGGCCGCCCTCGACCGTGCCGCCCAGCACGTCGCACAGCAGCTGCTCGCCGTAGCAGACGCAGAGCATCGGCACGCCCAGCTCGAACAGCTTGGTCCCGATGCGCGGGCTGTCGGCCTCCAGCACGCTGGCCGGGCCGCCCGACAGGATGATGGCCGCCGGCTGGAAGCTGTCGACCAGCGCCTCGACCTTGTCGAAGGGATGGATCTCGCAATAGACGCCCGCCTCGCGCACCCGGCGGGCGATCAGCTGGGTCACCTGGCTGCCGAAGTCGACGATCAGGACGGGCTGGTGAGCGGGGGCGGTCATGCGGTGCGTTCCAGAAGAGCGACAAAGAAGCCGTCGGCGCCGGCGGTGCGGGGCGTGAGGCGCAGGAAGCCATCCGCCGTCACATGGTCGGCGACCGGCTCCAGCGCCACGGGCTTGACGACGAAACCGGGGGTTCGAGCGAGGAAGGTGACGATGCGGTCCTCGTTCTCCTCGGCGAACACCGAGCAGGTCACATAGACGAGGCGCCCGCCCGGCTTCACGAAGGGCGCGGCCTGGTCGAGCACCATGTCCTGCTCGGCGATGCGCTTGCCCAGCTGGTCTTCCGACAGCCGCCACTTGGCGTCGGGATGCCGCCGCCAGGTGCCGGACCCGGTGCAGGGGGCGTCGACGAAGACGACGTCCATCCGGCTTTCCATGCCCTTGAGCGGCTCGGGTTCGACCGGCGAGCGGATCTGCAGGTTGCGGACCCCTGCCCTCTGGCTGCGCCGGATGGTGTCGGCCAGGCGGCGGGCGTCACTGTCGTGGGCGAAGATCTGGCCGCTGTTATTCATGGCCGCCGCCAGGGCCAGAGTCTTGCCGCCACCGCCGGCGCAGAAGTCCAGCACCTGCTTGCCCTTGATCTCGCCGGCCACGGCGGCGGCGACCTGGGAGCCGAGGTCCTGGACCTCGAACCAGCCCTTGGAGAAGGCCGGGACCGCTTCCACGGACGGCGTGCGATCGGCGGCCTGAGGCGCAGGTATGCGGAAGGCCGTGTCGAGCAGGCCGGCCGGCTCACCGCCGATCAAGGCCACGGCCTTCGCGCCGCGCTCGAGATCGGTCTTGAGGGTGTTGATGCGCAGGTCCACCGGCGCCCGGTCGGAGAGGGCCGCCATCTCCTCGCGGACCGCCTCGCCGAAGACCCGCGCCAGGTGCGGCTCCAGCCAGTCGAGATAGTCGCCGGCCACCGGCGCGGCGGCGCCCGACAGCGGGACGGGATCGGTCAGACGCTGCTGCTCGGTCTCGCTGAGCGCGCCGAAGCCGTGCTCTTCGGCCGCCGCCTCGGCGATCCGCTCGGGGGGCCAAGCCCACACATGGGCCAGCACGCCGATCACCACGCCGCGGGGGGCGGCGTCGCCCATCATCCAGCCCAGCGAGCGTTTGCGGCGCAGGGCGTCCAGAACGAGGCCGGACACGAAGGCCCGATCCTTGGAGCCGGCGTAGCGGGCGCTCTCGCCCCAGCGCTTCAGCGCCATACGGACCGGAAAATGCCGCGCCTCGATCTCGGCAAGGACCTCGATCGCCGCTGAAACCCGCCCGCCGTCGCGCATCAGACCACCAGGGCCAGCAGGATCGCGACGATCCCGAACAGTGACACGAACCAGACGATGCTGCGCGCCCAGGGCACGCCGAAGGCGTAGAGCGGCAGATAGACGATACGGCCGCCGACATACAGCAGGGCGCCGACCGAGGTCAGCGGACCGAGCCGGTCGGCAAGCGTGGCGATCAGAACCGCCGCGGCGAAAAATGGAAAGGTCTCAAGGAAGTTCGCGGCGGCGCGCTCAAGCCGGCCGCCGACGCCGGACAGCGGGATTGGCTTGTCCCGCGCGCCCGCGCTCCAGGTCAGTCCCCGCTGCCGGTCCCCCACGACAGCCACCGCCATCAGGTGGACAATCCCGGTGACCACGGCCGCGCCGACCATCTGAAGCTCGAACGCCACCGGCATCTAGACCGCGCTCGGGTAGTTCGGCGCTTCCCGTGTGATCATCACGTCATGGACGTGGCTTTCCCGCAGGCCGGCGCCGGTGATGCGGATGAACCTCGCCCGCTTCTGAAACTCGGCGATATCCGGCGCGCCGACGTAACCCATGGCCGCGCGCAGGCCGCCGACCAGCTGGTGGATCACCGGCGAAATCGGCCCCTTGAACGGCGTCTGGCCCTCGATCCCCTCGGGGACCAGCTTGAAGGTGTCGGTCACCTCCTTCTGGAAGTAGCGGTCGGCCGAGCCCCGGGCCATGGCCCCCAGCGAGCCCATGCCGCGGTACGACTTGTAGGACCGCCCCTGGTAGAGGAACACCTCGCCGGGGCTTTCCTCGGTGCCGGCGAACATCGAGCCCATCATGGCGACGCTGGCGCCGGCGGCGATCGCCTTGGCCAGGTCGCCCGAGTACTTGATGCCGCCGTCGGCGATAACCGGCACGCCGCTGCCCCGGGCGGCGCGGGCCGCCTCGGCGATGGCGGTCAGCTGGGGCACGCCCACGCCGGCCACGATGCGGGTGGTGCAGATCGAGCCGGGACCGATGCCGACCTTCACCGCGTCGGCGCCGGCGTCGATCAGGGCGCGGGCGGCGTCGTAGGTGGCGATGTTGCCGGCGACGATCTGGACGCGGTTGGTCTCGCGCTTCAGCCGGGCGACGGCGTCGGCGACCTGTTTGGAGTGGCCATGGGCGGTGTCGATAACCACCACGTCCACCCCGGCATCGACCAGCGCCAGTGACCGCTCAAAGCCGGCGTCGCCAACCGTCGAGGCGGCGCCGACCCGCAGGCGGCCCTTTTCGTCCTTGGCGGCGTGCGGATGGTCATGCGCCTTGTCGATGTCCTTGACGGTGATCAGACCGACCGCCCGACCCAGATCATCGACGACAATCAGCCGTTCGATCTTGTGCGTGCGCAGCAAGCCGACCGCCTCGCCCGGGTCGATGCCCTCGCGGACCGTGATCAGATTGTCCTTCGTCATGATCGAGGCGGCCTTGAGCCGCTCGTCGGTCTCGAAGCGCATGTCGCGGTTGGTCAGGATGCCGACCAGCTTGCCGGTTCCCGGCTCAACCACCGGAAATCCCGAGATTTTCCGGCGCGCCTTGATCTCGCGGATCTCGGCCAGCGTCGTATCCGGATGGATGGTCAGCGGGTTGATGACCATGCCGCTTTCGTACCGCTTCACCTCGCGGACCTGCTCGGCCTGCTCGTCGACGGTGAGGTTGCGGTGCAGGATGCCCATGCCGCCGGACTGGGCCATGGCGATGGCCAGCCGACTTTCGGTGACCGTATCCATGGCGGCGGACACGAGCGGTATGTTCAGACTGATTTCGCGCGTGAACCGGGTTTCCGTGGAAACCTGCGTCGGCATGACTTCCGACGGGCCGGGTTCGAGCAAAACATCGTCGAAGGTAAGCCCTTCGCGAATCTCCATGGGAGTCTCCGTTTTGCGGGCGCGGTATCGGGGTATCGGGTGCCCGAGTCAATGCCGGAGCGGGGCGAAAACTGCCCTGCGGCACGCTTCTTCGCCGGATAGGCGGCGGCGACGGTCTCCTCTAGAGTCCCTCCCGGGAGGACCACAATGCACCATCCGGACATCCATATCGCGCCGCCCGCCAGCGGCCCGATCGAACAGGACCCGGCCGTCGCCGTCCTCATGCTGGCCTTCAGCACCGACGCGGCGATCCGCTACATGTTCCCGTCCGCCGCCGCCTTCATCGCCGCCTTCCCCCGCATGGCAGCGGCCATGGGCGGGGCGGCGCTGGAGGCCGGTGCGGCCTTTGTGGCCGACGACCACGCCGCAGCCGCCCTGTGGCTGCCGCCGGGCCTCGCGCCCGACGGCGACGCCATCGCCGCCGTGGTGGGCGAGCACGCCCCCATGGAGCGGCTGGAGGTGCTGATGCAGGTCGGCGCGCTGATGGAGGAGTTCCATCCGAAGGAGCCGCACTGGTACCTTCCGATGATCGGCGTCGATCCCTCGCGCCAGGGTCAGGGCTACGGTTCGGCGCTGCTGAAGGCGGCGCTGAAGCGTTGCGACGCCGACGGCCTGCCGGCCTATCTGGAAAGCTCAAGCCCCCGGAACGTCCCGCTCTATGAACGCCACGGCTTCGAGGTGATCGGCGAGATCAAGCCCGGCGACCACCCGGGGATCACGCCGATGTACCGGGCGGCGCGGGGTTAGAGCCGGTCATTAGTGGCGGGTCCGGGCACCAACAGTCGCAGCGATACCCAACCGGTCTGCCGCGGCATGCAATCGACGATCCCGGCTCCACAAGGTCGCATTTTCAGTCAGCAATGCACTGGCCAGCAGGTGCGTGTCGACAAAGCCAAGGCCCCGACCGAACAGCTTCTCCCGCTCAATGAGATCCAACACCTCCACGTCCCGCGCCTTGAGAACGGTCGGCAGCCTCCGAAGTGTTGCGAGGAGGCCCGCGCGATCTGGAAGGTTGCCCATGGCGAGTTCGCCCACGACGAACGGGTGCATCAGGACCAAGCCCGCATTCAAGTGCGCGGTCATCGTCGCGTCGCCATCCCGGAGATGATCGACCCAGATCGAGGTGTCGGCCAGAATCACGCCGGCTCGGACCGGCGACGAGGCGGCACCTTCAAGTCAGGGGACGAGCCACCAAGCCTGGCCAGCCGTCGCGCGGCCTCCCGCTCGATCAACGCCTTCAGCGCGGCGCGCACCAGCGCCGACTTCTCGGTGATCCCGGTCAATTCAGCGGCGTCGGCGAGAAGATCGTCGTCCAAGGTGATCGTCGTACGCATGGTCGGCCTCCGTAGCGCACGGAAACTAGCATCAAATGATGCTCTAATCCATGCCTAGCCCTTGAACCCCGTCGCCACGAGGAAGACCTCCGAGCTGTCGGCGCGGCTAGCCTTGGGTTTGACGTTCTGGACCTTGGCGAAGTGCTGCTTGAGGCGGGCGATGATCTCGGCCGTCTCGCCGCCCTGGAAGGCCTTGGCCACGAAGGCGCCGCCGGGTTTGAGGACGCTGACGGCGAAGTCGGCGCCCATCTCGATCAGGCCGACGATGCGCAGGTGGTCGGTCTCGCGGTGGCCGACGGTGTTGGGGGCCATGTCCGACAGCACCAGGTCCGGCTTGCCGCCCAGCAGATCGATCAGCAGCGCCGGCGCGGCCGGGTCTGTGAAGTCCATCTGCACCAGCTCGGCCGGCGGCAGCGGGTCGACGGGCAACAGGTCGATGCCGACGATCTTGCCCGCCCCGCGCTGCTGGGCGATCTGGATCCAGCCGCCGGGCGCGCAGCCGAGGTCGACGATCAGCGAACCCTTGCGGATCAGTCTGAACCGATCGTCGATCTCCGACAGCTTGAAGGCCGCGCGGCTGCGATAGCCCAGCGCTCGCGCCTCGGCGGAAAACGGATCGTTGATCTGCCGCTCCAGCCAGGCCTGCTGGCTGGAGGTGCGGCCCTTGGCGGTCTTCAGCCTGGCCGGCTTGGTGCGGCCGGCGTCGAGGCCGCCTGTGGGCGGCTTGACCATGCGGCGGCGGGGGGGATCTTCACTCATGCGCCCGCTCCTGCCAGACGCTGGCCGCCGGAGCGATGTTTTCTTCGCCGGCGGGGCTGTCGGTCGCTCATCAGGGTCAGCAGCAGCCCCTCGCGCAGGCCGCGGTCGGCGACCCGCACGCGCGGGCATGGCCACAGTTCCTGCACCGCCTGGAGGATGGCCGCGCCGGCCAGCACAAGGTCGGCCCGGTCGGGGCCGATACAGGGCTGGTCAGCCCGTTCGCCGGGCGTCCAGGCCAGCAGCTTGCCGATCGTCGCCTCGCACTGCTCGCGGGTCATCCACAGGCCGTCGACCCGGTTGCGATCATAGCGCGGCAGGTCCAGATGCAGCCCGGCCAGGCTGGTGATCGCGCCGGAGGTGCCGACCAGGTGGGCGCGGCCATCGGAGAAGGTCTGGCGCAGCGGCTCGGCATGCGGAAAAGCCTCGATCCGCTCCTTGACCGTATCAACCATGGCCCGGAACCAGGTCTCGACCGATCCGTGGTCCTCCGGAAAGCGCTCGGCAAGGGTGACCACGCCGATCGGCACCGACAGCCAGGCCTTGATCGGCAGCCGCCAGGGCGCGAACTGTCGCGGACGGGCGTCCAGCCCCTCCCCCTTCAGGTCGACCCAGCTGAGTTCGGTCGAGCCGCCGCCGACGTCGACGACCAGCGCCGCCTCCGACGTCCGGTCGAGCAGGTTCAGGCAGCCGGCCACCGACAGCTGGGCTTCTTCCTTGGGGGTGATGACCTGAAGCTTCAGGCCGGTCTCGGCGGCGACGCGTTCGATGAAGGCCGGGCCGTTTCCGGCCTGTCGGCAAGCCTGGGTGGCGATGGCCTTGATGCGCACGCAGTTGCGACGGCGAATCTTCTCGGCGCAGACGCTGAGGGCCGCCAGGGCCCGATCCATGGCCGCCTCGGACATCTGTCCGGTCGCCGACAGCCCCTCGCCCAGCCGCACGATCCGGGAGTAGGCCTCCACCACGCGAAAGCCGCCCGGCGTCGGGGTGGCGACCAGCAGCCTGCAGTTGTTCGTGCCCAAGTCGAGGGCCGCGTACGTCGGCGGCGATCCGCCCGACGACCTTCGACGGCCCTCGCCGGGGCCGCTTTGCGCTTGATGCGCCTCCGACATGGTTTCAGCCCTGTCTGCGCAGACGCCGGGAGGGGCGCCTCGTTTCATCGGCGACTGTAGCGGGCGCTTTCGCGTGGCGGAAGGCATTGACTTGCCTCCGCCGGCTGAGGACTTACGTTCATCTTCCAGTCAGGCCCGCGGGCTTAGGGTCCGTATTGTTATGAACACGAGAAACGCCAAGTTCGCGATCGGTCAGGTGGTCAGGCACCGGCACTTCCCGTTCCGGGGCGTGATTTTCGACGTGGATCCGACCTTCGCCAACACCGAGGAGTGGTGGCAGTCGATCCCCGAGGAGATCCGGCCGCGCAAGGACCAGCCCTTCTATCACCTGCTGGCCGAGAACAACGAGAACACCTACGTCGCCTACGTCTCGGAGCAGAACCTGCTGCCGGACGACACGGGCGAGCCGGTCGGCCACCCGCACACCGCGCTGATCTTCGACGGCTTCGAGGACGGCCACTACAACATGAAGCCGCGCGTCTCTCACTGAGGCGGTGCGGGCTTCGCGCGTCGCGAACCACGCAAGATTGTTTCTCCAGAAACGACTTTCGCGCCTGCCTTAGGCCGGAAATTCCCGCGAAACGGGTGCAGTCTCCGCTCATGAGCGCAGACGGCTTTCACGGCGGTCCGCCCCCCGGCGTGGCGGCGGACTGGACGATCGACCAGAACTGGGACGCCTACACCGCAGAGGAACATGCGGTCTGGGACATCCTGTACGCCCGTCAGGCGGCGCTGCTGCCCGGCCGGGCCTGCGACGCCTTCCTGCGCGGGCTGGACGCGCTGAACCTGCACCGCGGGGGCATTCCGGATTTTCGCCAGATCAACGAGGGCCTCAGCCGCCTGACCGGCTGGACCGTGGTTGCCGTGCCGGGCCTGGTGCCAGACGACGTCTTCTTCGAGCACCTGGCCAATCGCCGGTTCGTGTCCGGGCAGTTCATCCGCAAGGCCGACCAGCTCGACTACCTTCAGGAGCCGGACATCTTCCACGACGTGTTCGGCCACGTCCCCATGCTCACCGACCCGGTCTTCGCCGACTACATGCAGGCCTATGGCGAAGGCGGCCGCCGAGCCATGGGACGCGGCCAGCTGCACAATCTGGCCCGGCTCTACTGGTACACGGTGGAGTTCGGCCTGCTCGACACGGCCGAGGGTCTGCGAATCTACGGCGCCGGCATCGTCTCCTCGCGCACCGAGTCGATCTTCGCGCTGGATGACCCCTCCCCCAACCGGCTGGGTTTCGATCTGGAGCGGACGATGCGGACGCCCTACCGGATCGACGACTTCCAGCAGGTCTATGTCGTGGTCCCGTCCCTGCAGGCGCTGCTGGACGCCACCCTGCAGGACTTCGCCCCGATCTACGCCCGGCTGGACGGGGCGCCGGACATCGCCATCGACGCCCTCCTGCCGACAGACCGGGTTATCTCGCGCGGCACCCAGACCTATGCAGCGGCGGGCGGCAGGCTGGGCGGGTAGCGGACGGGGACATGCACTTCAGTGCGTGTCCCCATCGGCTTCGAAGCGGCTGGGGACACGTACCGAAGACGGTACATGTCCCCGGTCAGCGCTGGAACGGATAGAAGCCGCCGCCCAGACCGAGGATGCCGGTCAGGGCGTCCAGCGCCGTGCGGCTTTCGTCGAGCAGCTGCGGGTCGGCCAGATCAGCAGGCAGCAGGCGGTCGCGGTAGTGTGCCTCCGCCCAGGCGGCCAGCCGCCCATGCAGCACCGCGTCGAACCGCTGCGCCGGATTGGTCGCCGCCAGCTCGTCATCGGTCAGCACCACCCGCAGGCGCAGGCAGGCCGGTCCGCCGCCGTTACGCATGCTCTGGCGCACGTCGACGTACTCGACCCGGCCGATGGGGCCATTGGAGGCGATAGCCCGCTCGACCGCCGCGGCGGCGCGTGGCGTCTCGGCCGTCTCCATCGGCGCGATCAGGGTCAGCCGGTCATCTCCCGGAAGAGAGACCAGCATCGAGTTGAAAAGATAGGATTTGATGGCCTCGTCCAGCGGCAGGTCAGCGGTGTCGATCTGCACGAACTGCGGCTCGAAGCCCCGGGCGGCGGCGCGGATATCCGCCTGCACAGCCGCCGCATCCTCGAACGCCGCCTCATGGAAGAACAGGCAGGTGCGGGCGCCGACACAGACGACGTCGTTGTGGAACACGCCCGCCTCGATGGCTTCCCGGGCCTGGCGGGCGAAAACCGCCCCACCGGCCCCGTGACGCCGGGCCACCGCCTCGAAGGCCTGCTGCGTCTGCCGCGCCGGGTATTGTCCGGTCCAGGGCTCGTAGGCGTCGCGCCCCCAGACGAACAGGTTCACGCCCGCCTCGCCATGATCGGCGCAGAGGCGGACATGGTTGGCCGCGCCCTCGTCGGCGAAGTGCGGCTGGGCCGGCAGCGGATCATGGACGGCGAAACGGTTCGTGTCCGGGAACAGCGCGCGCAGCGACCGCGTGGTCTGCTCGCCCTCCAGGCTGCGGTGCAGATTTGTCAGCAGGTTGGCCGGCGTGAAGTGGACCCGGCCGTCTGCGGCGTCGGCGCTCGGCGTCACCGTCGCGGCGTTGGCGGCCCACATCGGCGAGGCGCTGCAGGCGGTGTTGAGCAGCTCCGGCGCCTGGCGCGCGGCGGCCTCGATCACCTGGTGGTCGGTCCCGGAAAAGCCCAGCCCGCGCAGGAAGCCGACGTCCGGTCGCTCATGGGGCGGCAGCACGAACTGCGGCAGGCCGAGGTCGGCCATGAGCCGCATCTTGGACAGACCCTCCAGCACCGCCGAGCGCGGATTGGACGGATCGCCCTTGTTGATCTCGCTGGCCAGGTTGCCCGGCGCGAGCCCGGCGAAGCTGTGGGTCGGCCCGACGAGCCCGTCGCAGTTGGCTTCGATAGCCGGAGCGCGCAATGAGCTCATCCCCGCAACCCCTTGATATCGCCCATCGTCGGCAGCACCGCGTCAGCCTCGAAACTGGCCACCGGATAGGCGCAGTAGTCGGCGGCGTAGTAGGCGCTGGGCCGGTGGTTGCCGGAGGCGCCCAGGCCGCCGAACGGGGCGGTGCCGGCCGCGCCGGTGGTCGGGCGGTTCCAGTTGACGACGCCGGCACGAATACGCTGCTGGAACCGCTCCCAGCGGGCGGCGTCATCGCTGATCAGGCCGGCGGACAGGCCGTAGCGGGTGTCGTTGGCCAGGGCGAGCGCGCCGTCGAAGGTCGCCGCGCGGCGAACCTGGATTATGGGCGCGAAGATCTCCTCGTCCGGCGTTTCATGGTGGCTGACGTCGATAATGCCGGGCGTGATGAAAGCCTCCGACAGCCCCTCGACCGCCCTCGCCTGCCGGATCACGGTCCCGCCCAGCGCGGCGGCGGACTTGCGGGCGGCAATGGCGGCGCGGGTGGAGATCAGCGGGCCCATGAAGGGCTCGGTCGCACCGTCCCAGGGCCCGGCGACCAGCCGGTCGGACAGGGCCGCGACGGCCTCGATGATCGCCTCGCCCTCATGGCCCTCCGGCACGATCAGGCGGCGCGCGCAGGAGCAGCGCTGGCCGGTGGTGATGAAGCTCGACTGCACCACCAGCGCCGCGACGGCCTCCGCGTCCATGGCGTCCCAGACGACCAGCGGATTGTTGCCGCCCAACTCCAGCGCGAGGATGACGTCCGGACGGTCGGCGAAGTGGCGTCGGAAATGGGCGCCCGCCGCGCCGGACCCGGTGAACAGCAGGCCGTCGATATGCTGGTCGATCAGCGCCGCGCCGGTCTCCTTGCCGCCCTGGATGAGGTTGATCACGCCCTTCGGCAAATCCGCCGCTTCCAGCGCCTCGACCATCAGCTCACCGGTCCAGGGCGTCTCTTCGGACGGCTTGAAGACCACGGTGTCGCCGGCCAGCAGGGCCGGGACGATGTGGCCGTTGGGCAGGTGGCCGGGGAAGTTGAACGGGCCCAGCACGGCCATGACGCCATGCGGCCGGTGGCGCAGCACGGCGCGACCGAAGGCGGTGGCCGTTTCGCGAACGCCGGTGCGTTCGTCATAGGCGGCGATCGAGGCGTCGACCTTGGCCATCATCGAGCCGAGCTCGGCGGTGGTCTCCCACAGCGCCTTGCCGGTCTCGCGGGAAATGGCCTGGGCCATGGGCCCCTTGCGGGCGTCCAGCGCGGCCTTGTAGCGGCGCATGGCCTCGATCCGCTCGCTGCGCGGCCGGTCGGCCCAGTCCTGGAAGGCGGCCCGAGCGGCCTCGACGGCCGCGGCGACATCGGACGACGTGGCCGTCGCGCCCGCCCAGACCGGCGCTCCGGTCGCGGGGTCGGTGGAGGTCAGGACGGGGCCGCTGCCGGCGGTCCACCGGCCGTTGATGTAGAGACCCCGGCTCACGACTTCACCTTCACGCTTTCGCCTTCACGTACGCCCAGCACCTCGGCCGCCTCTCGCGACAGCACCGCATGCTCCTGATCCACCAGCACCGGCGCCCGGACGGCGCGGAAGCGGCCGATTTCGCCGGTGGAGACCAACGCCTCCTCGCCGAAGGCGTCCTCGCCGAGGCGAACCGTAAGGCGGCGGGCCTCCTTGACGGTGCGGATCTCGTCACGGGGGGCGCCCATGGTCGGGCCGGCGTCGAAAAGGTCGACCAGCCCCTGGTAGCGGAAGCCCTCGCGCTCGAGCATGGCGCGGGCCGCCTCGCCGTCGCGATGGACGCGGCCGATGGAGCGGGCCGCCGCCTCGGGCAGCAGGCCGGTGTAGATCGGATGGCGCGGCGACAGGTCCAGGATGAATTGGCCGTTGGTCGAGGCGCTCATCAGGTCGGCTTCGTCGAACTCCAGACGGAAGAACTTGTGGGCGACGTGCTCCCAGAACGGGCAGACGCCGTCATCATCGAACCAGCCGCGCAGCTCGGCCAGGACCATCTCGGCGAAGCGCTGCGGCTCGATGCCGATCAGCATGTAGCGCGACTGGGCCAGCAGCCGCCCGGCCCCGCCCTTGCGCTTCTCGGGGCGCAGAAACAGCGACCCGACCTCGGACCAGCCCGCGCATTCGTTGACCAGCACCAGCGCCTGGTGATCGAACCGCATATCCAGCGTCGGCGACGACTGGGCAAGCGTGACGACCCGGAACGAGAAGAACGGCCGCTTCAGCCCCACGCTGGCCTTCACCCCCGCGACGCCTTCGACGGCGCCGGTTGCGGCGTCCTCGAGCATCAGGGTGTACCAGGCCTCCGGCGGGGCGACCTCGCCGGCGAAGCTGGCCTTCGACAGGTCCAGCCGCGAGCGCAGCGTCGGCTCGTCCTCGGGCAGGCTTGTGAAGCCGCGCCCGGACAGGACAGCGAGGTCCATCAGCGCGTCGTAGTCGGCGGGGACGGCGGGGCGCACGACCAGCATCAACGGGCCTCCATAAGGGCGCGGATGCCGCGCGCGTCGATCTCGCCCGACGCCAGCTTCATGAGGATCAGGGCTGACAGCTGCGCCCGCTCGGCGAAACTTTCGGGCCAGGCGAACTCGTTCTCACTGTGGATGTCGCCGCCGCGCACGCCGAGGGTGTCGACGTTGGGCAGGCCCGCCGCGAACAGGTTGTTGCCCTCGCAGACGCCGCCTGACGGCTTCCAGGCGATGTCCTGGCCGAGCAGGGCGCCGACCAGTTTCACCTTGCAGAACAGCTCGGTCTGGGCGGCGTTGAAGGGCTTGGCCGGACGGGTGAAGCCACCGTGCTGACTGACCACGAGGCCGTCGCCTTCCCCCGCCTCCATGGCGCCGCGGATGCCGGCCTCCAGCCAGGCGGCGGCCTGCGCGTCGGGGAAGCGGACGTTGAATCGGACAACGGCGATGTCGGGCACCACGTTCAACGGCGAGCCGCCGTCGATCCTGGCGATGTTAACGGTGACGCCCTCGCGGCGGCCGTTCAGGTCGTCCAGCGCCCCGGCGATACGGGCGGCGGCAGTGATGGCGTTGCGACCCTCGTCGAAGGCGCGCCCGGCATGGGCCGTGCGACCGGTCACCCGAATGTGGAAGTTCCCCGAGCCCTTCCGCTCGCTGGCCAGGGTGCCATCGGGCAGCATTGAGGGCTCATAGGTCAGGCCGATGTGGCCGAGGCGACCATACTCCGCCAGCACGGGGCCCGACGCGAGCGACCCGATCTCCTCGTCTGGCGAGATCAACACCCGGTAGCCGAGGTTGGCGGCATCGGCCGAAGTTTCGAAGGCCTCCAGCGCCGCCAGGATGACGCTGATGCCGCCCTTCATGTCGGCGATACCGGGGCCGTGCAGGGCGCCGTCGGCGCGCGCAACAACAGACTGGAAGTGGCTACCGGCCGGATAGACGGTATCGTAATGCCCGGTCAGGACGACCTGAACCGGCGCGTCCGGGCGCACGATCACGGACATCGAGGGCGGATGGGCCTGCTCTGTCTCTCGACCGTCGGCGCCGATCTCGATGGACGGCTGCAGCGCAATGTCCCGCGGCTCGGTCGGCAGGACCGCGAAGGCGTCCTTCAACAGTCCGCGCACGGTCTCCAGCCCCTCGAGGTTCCGACTGCCGGAGTTGATGTCGCTCCAGATCACAGCGCGCTCGACGATGGCCGACCCGCGTTCGACAACGGAGTCCAGAACGCCCTTCTCTTCCGGCGACAGGCGCATCGGTGTGACCGTCCAACTCTATGTCGCCATTGCCGCGGACCAGGTCGACGCGTGCCTAACCGAAGCGACCCGCCGGAATGGCGCAAGACGGGAGTCGCTGAACATTCCCTCCCTAGCGGACGGGTGACCGAAGGTGAACCCCCCAGCCCTTCGTTAGTAGTCCTTCCGCCAGCGCACGGAGAGCTTGGAGTCCTCGCCCGCCAGCTTGGAGATGATCGACAGGTTACGGCGCACGCGCCACTCCACCTGGGCCGCCGGCCCCTCGCGGCCGCCGCCGATGATCTCCAGATAGACGTCGTCTGTCAGATACTTGCCGCCGGCCACGGTCATCGCTCCACCCGCGCCTCCGCCCGCGAAGACCAGGCGATCCAGGCCGGTGAAGTTCTTCAGGTTGCCGATAACGTCAAAGCCGCCGCCGCCGGCCAATGCCGCGATCGCCGAGGCCAGCTGGGCGGCCTCCAGCGGCGACAGCTGCGCGGCCGATGTCCCGAACAGCACCCGCGACAACACCTCGTCCTGCGGCAAGGAGGGGCTGGAGGTCAGGGTGATCTCCGGCCGGGAGGCGGTGCCCCGTACGCGGATCACGGCGGTCAGGGCCGGGTCCTCGCGGGTCGCGGTCAGGTCCAGCCGGATACGGTCCGGCGACGCGGCGAGATAGACGGCGCTGCGGGTGTCGAACTCGAAGCGCTTGCCGGCGAAGTCGTACTCGCCACGCACTATCCGGGCGGCGCCGTCGAGGACGGGTCGGGCGGTCGTGCCACTCACCCGGGCGTCGATCGACATCTCGGCGCTCAGTCCCCGGCCTTCAATGAATATCCCGCGGCTGGACTTGAGCGTCACATCCAGACCCACGACAAGGCCGCGCCTGGAATCGGGGACCACGTCGCCGTCCGCGGCGCCGGGTTTGTTGCGTTCGATGACCGCCATGGGGATGACCCCGGACGGCGTAGGCGGATCAGCAGCGATCAACGCGCGGTCGATGGTCAGGGCGCCGGTCACCTGCACCTTGCCATCGGCGCCCCGGTTAAGCGTCGCCTCGCCAGAGGCGGTTGCCGTGATCGCGTCATTCTCGATCAGCTGGAAGCCCTTGAGGCCGACCCTGAACGTGCTGACCCCGTCCCGCAGCAGGCTGATCCGCCCGCCGCCCGAAAGCGTCCCGCGCTCGCCGCCGCTGATCCGCCCGCCGCGCCCGTCCGTGGCCGAGAATCGACTGACGTCGATGGCGTTGTCCGCCAGTACGGCGCGTACAGACAGATCGACGAGTTTGAGGCCGATCTGGCCATCCTCGAACGCGCCGTTCGCGAGCTCGGCGGCGCCTGACAATCTTGGATCGGCCAGGGAGCCCGCGATCGTCCCCTTCATGTCGACCACACCCGAAACAGTGCGCTCGCCACCAACCAGAAGATCCCACAGGGGCTTGACCTCACCGTTGGCTGCGAAGACCCCGTTCATCGGCTGGCGATTGGCGACAGCCAGCCTCAGCGGCGCCGCCGAGGCGACGACAGGAAGGGTCACCGTGGCGCTGGAACGCAAACCGCCGGCGTTGCTGGCCACCGCCTCGACAAACAGGGCCTGGTCGTTGAGGGTGGCCCTCACCCGGCCATCAACCGACACGGCGCGACCGGCGCCGCGAGCCCGGGCGCCCTCCAGGGTGACGTCCATCGAACCACTGAGTCGCGCGCCCTGACCCTGTAGCGCCATCTTGCCGTCGACCGTCCCGGCCAGGTCCTCGTTCAGAGCGCCCAGCGACACCTTGGTCAGCGTAGCGTCAATGTCGGCGGCGTCGCCTTCCATCCGGGCGATAATGTCAGCTCGCCCTCCCTCGATCTCCAGCTTCACGTCGGCGAACCGCTGCCCTCCGCCGAAGCCGAGCCGCGCCGTCTCGATCGTCCTGAAATCGGCGCTGCCGAAACGGCCTTCGCCGTTCAGCGCCAGTCCGGTGGCGTTGTCCTGCCCTGCGTAGACACCATCGCCCTTGAACCACCAGCGATTGGCCCCGTAGGCGCCGCGGAGGTCGACCGCGATCGGCAGCCGCGACAGGGGGCCGTCGGCGGTGATCGTGCCGCGACCGAACCGCAGGCCGCCTGCCCCTCGGACTGTCGCGTTCTGGGCGGCGAGGTTGAGCGTCGCCCGACCGTCCGGCTCAACGTCCGACAGGACGGCGGAACCCGCTATCTGGCCGGCAGTCAGGATGACGCCCGGCCCGATGTCGAGGATAAGGTTGGCCGTCGATGGCCGGCCGCGGCGCAGCGCCAGACCGCCCGTCGCCTTGACCCCGCCGGCGTCGGCGTCGAGGCCGGTCAAGTCCAGGCCGTCCTCCGCGAACCGGAAGTCCGTGCGGGCCCGGGCGGGCCCGTACTCGCTGTCGGCGGTCACGGTCACAGCCCCGTCGGTCCCGCCAGCGCTACGGGCGAAACTGAGCACGACACGCGCGGCCCGCAGGGGAAGCCGAGGCAGATCGACGGCGGCGATTTCGGCGATCAGGTCGGCGCGGGGCGCCGACAGCGTCCCGGTGAGGGCCCCGGTTCCCTTCGCCTCGCCCGATATCTCGACCGGCCCGGCGCGGAACGGGCCGGTGGCGTTCCAGTCCAGCTTGAGTTTCAGTGCCCCGACAGGGCTGATCTGCCCGGCGGTGCGGACCGAGCCCAGCGCGCCTTCAAGCCGCGCCTCGGACACCGACACTACGCCCTGCCCATACTCCGCCTTGCCCCGCAACCTCGGCGCAGAGCCGAGCAGGCGGTCGAGTTCGGCGAAGCCGGTGGCAAAGCCGGCGCCCTTTGCATCGACCGAGAACACCCAGGGTTTTTTTTGACCGCCCTGGGATGCCGACCAGGTCGCGGCGGCCCGTCCTCCGGCGCCAATCCTGGCGGCCTGGAGGTTGGCTATCTCCGCGTCGCCCTTGAATGACAGGCCGCCCAGCAGGGTGCGCTCGCCGGTCGCGTCGAGCTTGAGGCCGGCGCCCGTGGCCTGGACGCGACGCAACAGCAGCCGGCCGTCCTTCAGCCGGGCCCCGATGATCTGCGCCCTAGGCCGGGCGCCCAGCAGTGCAGCGACATAACCCCGGCCCGCGCCGCCATCGCCTGCCAGCGTTGACTCTAGGGTCAGTTCCCCGGCCTTCATACCCACCTGGACCGGCCCCTGGACCAGGGCGAGGCTGTATCCGGCCGCGTTGAAGCCGGTCGCCGACAGCGCGCCGATATAGGCCCACGAGGCCTGGTTGCCCGTCAGCCGCCCCCGCGTCTCGGCGGCACCCTGCACGGTGTTGGATGTCAGCCGATCCAGCGACCGCGAGGTCAGGGTCACGGCGAGACCGTCCTTGCCGGTGACGCGCTTGCCGATATCGGCTTCCCCCCTGGCCGCGACGGTCAGGACCTCACTCTCGGCCCGGCCGTCGAGGCTGTAGAGGCCGCTTCTGGCCTTGCCGCCGCGACCGGAGAACCGCACCTCGTCGCCGAACATCCGGGCGTAGCGGGCGGTCAGGGTCGAGGAGGCCAGCGACACGCGACCGGAGACCACGCCGCCATCGGCGTTCCAGGTCCCGGAGGCCTCGGCGGGCCGCGTGTCGCCGGAGGTGGCCAGCAGGCGGAACCGGCCCTCTCCTCCCGTACCGCCGGCGTTGGCCTTGAGCGTGAACGGCCTGTCGGCCGCCAGGCCCAGCGATCCGGCCAGGGCGCCGCCCTCCGTTTCCATCGCATCGGCGAAGATCTTCAGCGGCCGTCCCTTGCCGCTCTCGACCGCGAGGATGAGCCGGTCGCCCCTGTGCAGGCTGCTGGCGGCGCCGAGCGCCACGGTCACCGGTCCCTGGCGAACCACTTCGATTTCGCCGGCTACGTGGAACAGGCCACGCCGGTAGCTGAAGGCTGGCAAGGTCTCGACGGGAATACGCAGCTGCTCGATGCGGATCGAGACCGGCAACTTCTGGGTTTTCGTTATCGGCACAAGCTTGGGGCGGCGGAGCACCCGCACCTGACGCGCGGTAAGGGTATCCGCATGGAAGCGCCGCAGGAAAAGCTCGCGATAGCGCCAGGTCATCTTCACGTCGGCGGCGTCGAGCCAGACGCCCTTCTCATCGGACACGGTCAGACGCCGGACGGCGAAGTTGCGCCACAGGTCGCCGCTGAGGCCCTCGATGCGCAGCTTGCCGAGGCTTCCGAGTTTCAGGCCGTTGGCCCGCGCCTCCACGAACATCAAGCCCGGCGCCGTGTTGAGGCCATAGCGCAGCAGCAGCGCCGTTCCGCCGACCAGCAGGACGGCGATCAGCGACGCCAGGATGATCCAGCCGGGGCCAGTGGCCGGCAAGCGCAGCCGGCGCGACCGGATCGTGGGCGCCATGGACGCGGGGGGCGTCGGTGTCTGGTCGTCTGCGCCGGTCAAAACGCCTGCCCGATGCTGATGTAGATCTGGAATCCCGAGTCGCCCTCACGCTTCTCCAGCGGGAAGGCGATGTCAGCGCGAACCGGCCCAAAGCCCAGGTCGTAGCGAACGCCAAACCCGGCGCCGACGCCGAAGTCATCACCGCCCGGGAAGGTATCGGCGCCGATGCCGCCGGCGTCGATGAAGACCACGGCGCCCCAGCGTTCGGTGATCTTGCGACGCACCTCGAAGCTGGCCTCGACGACGGACAGGCCGCCAACGGGGGTGTTGTCCGGCAATCGCGGGCCGATGCCCTGCCAGCCGTATCCGCGAACCGAGCCGCCCCCGCCAGCGTAGAAGCGGCGGGGCGAGGCCACCTCATCCAGCACCGCGCCCCAGATCGAGCCCACCTTGGCCCGCGCCGCAAGCACCGTCGTCGCTTCCTCATCCAGGGACAGGTAGTAGGACGCCTGGCTCTGGACCTTCAGATACAGGGCCCGGGAGTCGCCGAAGCTGGATGTCGGCTCGATCCGGGCCTCCAGCCGCCAGCCCCGGGCGGGATCGAGCGGATCATCCGACCTGTCGAGGGCGAAGGCGGCCAGCGCGGCGGCGGTGATCACGTCCCGGTCCTCGCCCCGGAAGGTGGTGTTGTTGATCCTGACCTTCTCTGCGCTGCGCGCCATGTCCAGAGACAGTCCGCCGGTGACGTAGGAGGTCTTGCCGAACCGGCGGGTGACATCGCCGCTGACCCCGACCCCCATCGAGTCGTAGGCGTCGGTCTGCTCGTTGTAGACGCCGGCCAGCAGGCTCAGGGTCTGCTCCGCCCGTCGCCAGTGCGGCAGCTTGATGTTGGCTTCCAGACGTTGTTCCAGCTCGGCGAGGCGAAGACTGTAGGCCGTGGTGTTGGCCCGTCCCAGCCGGTTGTAGCGCGTGCGGCGCACATCGAGGCCGGCGCCTTCGCTCGTGGAATAGCCGGCGGAGACTTCAAGCGTCCGCCGATCTCGGTCGGCCAGCGTCACCAGCACCGACCTGCGACCGTCCGCGTCCGCGTCGGCGCTCTCGCGCGACTGAAGGGAGACCGCGACCGAATCGTACACCCCGGTGTCCAGCAGGCGCCGCTCGAGCTCCGCCATGTCATCGGGATCATAGACATCGCCGGGGGCCCAGGGCGCGAGGCCGCGAATCCAGTCCGGGTTTGTCCGGCCGACGTCGCCGAGGTCGAGGCCGTCCATCCGCACCAGGTCCCCCGCGACGATCCGGAAGGTAGGCTGAACCGAACGATCGGCGTGATCGACGATCACCTCGCGCGCGCCGGGCCGGGCGTCTGCATAGCCCCGGGCTTGAAGCGTTGAGACGATCCGGCCCTCTGCAGCGAGCACATCGGCCGCCCGGCCCGGCGCCGACCGGCGCAGCGCCATGGCCTGTTCGGCGGCGATGCCGACACCGGGGATCGGCTCGTCGCCAGTCCATTCGATGGCGGGGCGCGCAAAACGGAAGCGGGCCCCCGGGGTGATGCGGATCACGGCGCGCGGCGGCTCTCCCCCCTCGTCGTCATCGGGATCGACGACATCCTGTTCGACCTGGAAACCATAGTAGCCCTGCGTTCGCATAGCGGCCTCGGCGGCCTCGGCCGCGGCGCGGGCGCGACGGCGGGCCTCGAACCGGGTGGTCGCCGGGCCTTTGCTCTCGCCGACCGCGCGGGCGATGGCTGTGAGGAGGTCTTCGTCGGCCACGCCCTCGATTCTCGCGGTGGCCTGCTGCGCGCCTGCGCCGGACGCGGAGAGCGCCAGAGCGAAGGCGGCCGACGCGGCCAGGGCGATACGCGAAGGCGACAAGCTTCTTTTCTCCTCGTTCGCCCCGAATCCCGTGTAGTCGGGCCAAGGCTGGCTGTCACGTCCATCCACCCTTTGCAGCGGCGACGAAAGTTGCACAAATGCAGTGCAGTCGCTGCATGCGGTCCGAAGTCGGATCGAAACCAGACGCCAGACCGCCGAAGAGCGCTACCAATGAACCGCGATAAGGCCTTCCCGGCCGTGAACGAGACGGAACCTGACGTGAGCGTGGCGATCACCGATACCCTGGATTCCAACCCGGCCCTGCCGATGACAGACGCTGCCTACCTCCCGGGGCTGGCGTTCGACGAGATGTACATCGAGGGCGGAAGCGTCCGGTCGCACTACGCCGGCGTTCACACGCGCCTGACCACCCTTTCGCCCGAAGCCCTGGCTGATCGCCAGAAGACGCTGGAGCGGTCCTTCCTGCTGCAGGGCATCACTTTCACCGTCTATGGGGCGGAGGCGACGACCGAGCGGATCATCCCCACCGACCTGGTGCCCCGGATCATTCCCGCACACGAATGGAAGACTATCGAGGAAGGCCTGACCCAGCGTCTGCGGGCGCTCAACATGTTCCTGGCCGACATCTATGGCGACCAGCAGATCCTGATGGACGGCATCGTGCCCAGGGAGCTTGTTCTGGGCGCCCCGTCCTACCGCCGCGAGATGCAGCACCTCTATGTGCCGCACAAGGCGTACGCCAATGTCTGCGGATCCGATCTCATCCGCGACCAGGACGGCGCCTTCGCGGTTCTGGAGGACAATCTTCGCGTCCCGTCGGGCGTGTCCTACATGCTGGCCAATCGCGATGCGGCCAAGCGCACCTTTCCGGGCACTTTCCGCGCCTCCAACGTGCGGCCGGTCGAGCGCTATCCGGACCTGCTGCTGGCGACCCTGAAGAGCATGGCGGCCGAATGGCGCCCCGACCCGCAGGTCGTGGTCATGACCCCCGGCGTCTACAACAGCGCCTACTACGAGCACGCCTACCTGGCCCGCCTGATGGGCGCACCGCTGGTCGAGGGGCGCGACCTCGTGGTGCACGAGAACATGGTCTACATGCGCACCACGACCGGCCTTCGCCGCGTGGATGTCATCTACCGCCGGGTGGACGACGACTTCATCGATCCCCTCACCTTCCGCCGCGACTCCTCGCTGGGCCTGCCGGGACTGTTCAACGCCTATCGCGCCGGCAACGTTGTGATCTGCAATGCGCCGGGCACCGGGGTCGCCGACGACAAGGCGGTCTACGCCTATGTACCGGACATCATCCGCTACTACCTGGGCGAGGACGCCATCCTGCCCAACATCGAGACCTTCCTCTGCCGTGAACCGGTCCAGCTGGCCCATGTGCTGGCCAATCTGGACAAGCTGGTGGTCAAGGCGGTTGGCGCCTCGGGCGGGTACGGCATGCTGGTCGGCCCACACGCCTCCCGAAAGGAGCGCGAAACCTTCGCCGAGGCGCTCAAGGCCGACCCCGCCAACTACATCGCCCAGCCGACCATCCAGCTCTCGACGGCGCCCTGCCTGATCGACGGCCGCATCGAACCGCGCCATGTCGACCTTCGCCCCTTCATCCTGTCGGGCGAGAAGATCGTCGTGACGCCCGGTGCCCTGACCCGTGTCGCCCTGCGGCGCGGCTCGTTGGTGGTCAACTCCAGCCAGGGCGGCGGCTCAAAGGACACCTGGGTGCTGGTCGACGAGGACGAGCGCAGGGAGACCCGGCCATGATGCTCGCACGCGTGGCGGACAGCCTCTACTGGATCGGCCGCTATGTTGAGCGGGCCGAGCATTTTTCCCGTCTGGCCGACGTGATGCTCAACGCTACGCTCGACCGCTCCGACGCCGCGGCGCAGACGGCCTATATCGCCCTGTCGGCGGTCGGCGATCCGGACATGGCCCGCGTGTCGCTGACCTATGAGGCCGCCCGGTCGCTGGTGCTCAACCGCGAGGATCCCAACTCGGTGATCATGTCGCTGGCCCATGCCCGCGAGAACGCCCGGCAGGTCCGCGACCAGATCACCACCGAGACCTGGGAGCGGCTCAACCTGCTGTTTCTGAAGGTCACCGCCGACAGCACCGGTTCGGAGTTCGAAAGCGGCTCGTCCGCCTTCCTGCATGACGTCATCGCCGACCTGCACCTGTTCAAAGGCGCCGCCGACGCCACGATGAGCCATGGCGAGGGCTTCCGGTTCCTGATGCTCGGCGTCTATCTGGAGCGGGCGCACCTGATCGCGCGCCTGCTGGAGGTCGGCTTCGGCGACGGCCGCGGCAAGAGCGTCACCGACCGGCTGGCGCTGATGAACCTGTTGCGCATGGCCTGCGCGCTGGAGCCCTATCTGCGGCGCTACACCGCCGAGATCGAGCCGCGCTATATCCTCGAATTCCTGCTCTTCGACGAGGAGTTCCCGCGCTCGATCCGCTTCGCCACCGCGCGGATCGAGGAGTATCTCGTGGGCGTTTCTCGCCATGTCGAGGTCGGCGGCTTGGCAACGCCCGAGCGTCTGGCGGGGCGTCTCAAGGCCCGCCTGCAGTTCGCTGACGTGGATGAGCTTGAAGCGACCGGCGCCAGCGGCCTGCTCACCACCGTCGTCAACGAGTGCGCCCGCGTGCACGAGGCGATCTACGACACCTTCGTCGCCTATTCCCTCGAGATGAGGCTACCAGCCTAATGATGCTCGAAGTCCGGCACGTCACCCAGTACCACTACGAACGCGCGGTCCGTGAAAGCGTGATGGAGCTTCGCATGCAGCCCCGCAAGAGCGCCGGGCAGCGACTGGTCAGCTTCGAGCTCGACCTGGAGCCCCGGGCGCAGATCTTCTCCTACGCCGACAACTTCGGGAACGCCGTCTATCACTTCGACGTGCCCCAGCCGCATGACAACCTGCGGATCGAGGCCCGGTCGGCGGTCGAGACCCAGCCTGATCCGGTGCTGCCGAACGGCGTCGACCAGGGCGAGTGGGACCGGCTGCGCAGCGACTTCGTGCGCGGCGAATGCTTCGATTTCCTGCAGCCGCACGGCTTCGTGGTCTTCACCCAGGCGCTGCAGACCTTCATCGCCGAGAAGAACCTCGACGCGCTCCGCCTGAAAGATCCGCTGACGGCGGTGCTGGCGCTGAACCAGATCATCTACGACGCCTTTGATTACACCCCGGGCGTGACGACGGCCGACAGCCCCATCGACCTGGCGCTCGGCGTCGGGCGCGGGGTCTGCCAGGACTTCGCCCACATCATGCTGGCGATCTGCCGCCGCTGGGGCATCCCGGCCCGCTATGTGTCGGGCTACCTGTTCACCGACCGCCAGCACGGCGACCGCTCCGACCCTGACGCGACCCACGCCTGGGTCGAGGTCTTCCTGCCGACCCTGCGCTGGATCGGTCTCGACCCGACCAACAACAGCATCGCCGGCGAACGTCACATCGCCGTGGCCATCGGCCGCGACTACGCCGACGTGCCGCCGTCGCTGGGAGTCTACAAGGGCGAGGCCGACAGCCAACTGGGCGTCGCGGTGTCAGTCGGCAAGGCCCGCGCGGCCCTGGCCGAGCCGGAGTTCCTGCGCCTGCCGCGCCCGTCCTTCCCGGGCGGCCGCCGCAAGCTCAACGCCGGCGACATCCACCGCCGGGAACAGCAGCAACAGCAGCAGCAATAGCGGAAGCGCCCGCCCCGCTTCGCCGCATGCGGACGTCTAGCGGAACTATTGTTTGGTAGGCCGGCTAGGGGTCGAACCCAGGACTATTCGATTAAAATTCGAAGTCTGGCCGTTGAAATCATTGGCGGACGTTAGACAATTCATGGTCCGTTCCCGCATTGATTTCGCTGACATTTTTTGTGGCGGTCTAACGCTGAAGGCTCGCCTTCGATTGTAGGGCCCGGACCACGGGAATGAACGTGCGTCCCCGACGGATCACACAAGGCGCCTGGCGGCTAGCACGAACCGTCAATCCCTAGGCCAAGCTGATGCACATCATCTTCAGCTCGAGATACTCGTCGAGGCCGAAATGTGATCCTTCGCGGCCCAGACCGGACTCCTTGACGCCGCCGAACGGGGCGACCTCGGTGGAGATCAGGCCGGTGTTGAGACCGACCATGCCATACCGCAGCCCCTCGCCCATCCGCCAGGCGCGGTTCAGATCGCGGGTGAAGACGTAGGAGGCGAGTCCCGCTCGCGTGTCGTTGGCCATGGACAGGGCCTCCGCCTCGGTCTCGAAGCGCACCAGTCCCGCCAGGGGGCCGAAGGTCTCCTCGCGGTTCATCAGGGCGTCCGCCGACACGTCGGCCAGCACGGTCGGCTCGAACCAGGTACCCGTCCCGCCTCGGCGCGCGCCACCGGTCAGCACCCGCGCGCCGCCGGCCACGGCGTCGGCGATGTGGCGTTCGACCTTTTCCACCGCCGCGCTGTTGATCAGCGGCCCCTGGTCGGTCGGGCCCGCGAGACCGTCGCCGACCTTCAGATTCGTGACCCGCGCCGTCAGCCGGGCCGCGAAGTCGTCATAGACGCCGGCCTGGACCAGGAGGCGATTGGCGCAGACGCAGGTCTGGCCTGTGTTGCGGAACTTCGAAGCGATCGCGCCCTCGACGGCGGCGTCCAGGTCCGCATCGTCGAAGACGATGAAGGGTGCGTTGCCGCCCAGTTCCAGCGAGACCCTCTTGACCGTGCCCATGCAGGCCGCCGCGAGCATCTTCCCGACGGCCGTGGAGCCGGTGAAGGTGAACTTGGCGACCCTCGGATCGGTGGTCATGACCTCGCCGATCGGCGCCGGCGGACCGGTGACGATGTTGAACACCCCGGCCGGCAGCCCGGCCTCCTCACCCAGCAGGGCGAGCGCCAAGGCGGAGAACGGCGTCAGCTCTGAAGGCTTGAGCACCACCGTGCAGCCCGCCGCCAACGCCGGGCCGACCTTGCGGGTGATCATCGCGGCCGGGAAGTTCCAGGGCGTGACGGCCGCGACGACGCCGACCGGCTGCTTCAGAACAAGGATCCGCTTGTCGGCCTGGTGGCCTGGGATCACCTCGCCGTAGGCCCGCTTCGCTTCCTCGCCGAACCACTCGATAAAGGCGGCGGCATAGGCGACCTCGCCCTGGGCTTCAGCGAGCGGCTTGCCCTGTTCTGCGGTCATCAGCCGGGCGAGGTCGTCACGGTTCGCCATGATCAGTTCGAACCAGCGGCGCAGGATGGCCGCCCGTTCCTTGGCCGATCTCGCCGCCCAGGCCGGGAAGGCCGCATCGGCGGCGGCGACCGCGTCGCTGGCCTCGGCCGAGCCGAGCGACGGCACAGAGCCGAGCACCCGGCCGGTGGCCGGATTGGTGACGGCGATGGTGTCATCAGCGGTCACCCAAGCGCCGCCGATCCAGGCGGCCTCCCGCAGGAGATCGGGTCGCTTCAGGGCCAGCCTGGCGCGTTCAGCGGTGTCGTGTTGCTCGCTCAAGACTGACGCTCCAGGGCGGCTTCAAGGATATCGAGCCCCTCATCAAGGATCGAATCCGACGCCGTCAGAGGGGCCAGCAGGCGAATGGTCTCGCCGAACACCCCGCAGGACAGCAGGATCAGACCCCTGTTCAATGCCCGAACCGTTACCGCCTTGGCCTCGGCGCCATCCGGCTCCCCGCCTGGGGTCAGGATATCAAAACCGATCATCGCCCCCGGTCCGCGGATGTTGGCGATCGGAACCAGATCGTTGCGCTGGCTCATCGCACCGAGTCGCCCGCGAATCCGCGCGCCTTGGGCGTCGGCGCGTTGCATGAGGTTCTCCTCGGCAATCACGTCGAGGACGGCCAGCGCCGCGGCGCAGGCGATCGGCGGTCCGGCATAGGTGCCGCCCAGACCGCCAGGCTCTGCGGCGTCCATTATCGCCGCCTTGCCGATGACTCCCGAGAGCGGAAAGCCGCCGGCCAGCGATTTGGCGACGGTGATCAGGTCCGGCTGGACGCCGCTGTGCTCGATGCCGAACATCTTGCCCGTGCGAGCGAAGCCGGCCTGGACCTCGTCGGAGATCAGCAGGATGCCGTGGCGATCGCAGATGTTGCGCAGGGCGTGCAGCAGCTCGGCCGGCGCGGGCTGGAAGCCGCCTTCCCCTTGCACGGGTTCGAGAATGATGGCCGCCACTCGCTCGGGCTCGACATCGGCGCGAAACAGGAACTCCAGCGCCTTCAAGCTGTCCTCGACAGTCACGCCGTACTGCGGAACCGGGAACGGCGCGTGGAACACCTCGGCCGGCAGGGGCCCAAACAGGCGCTTGTAGGGGGCGACCTTGCCGGTCATCGCCATGGTCAGCATGGTTCGGCCGTGGAAGCCGCCGGTGAAGGCGATGACCGCCGAGCGCCCGGTCGCGGCCCGAGCGATCTTGACCGCGTTCTCAACGGCCTCGGCGCCGGTTGTGAACAAGATGGTCTTGGCGGGGCCGTCGAAGGGCGCCAGCGCGTTCAGCCGCTCGGCCAGCGCGACGTAGGGCTCGTAGGCCACCACCTGGAAGGCGGTGTGGGTGTAGGCGTCGAGTTGGTCGCGAACTGCGGCCAGAACCTTGGGATGGCGATGCCCGGTGTTAAGGACGGCGATGCCGCCGGCGAAGTCGACGTAGCGATTGCCCTCGACGTCCCAGAGCTCGGTGTTATCGGCGCGGGCGGCGAAGATGGCGGTGGCGGTGGATACGCCGCGCGGCACGGCGGCCAGGCGACGGGTCAATAGGTCAGCGTTCGCGGACATGGGGATGCACTCCGAAAATCAGGTTCAGGTTGGAGGCCGGAAAACCCGGCTGAAGGGACGACGGGTGGCTCAGGCCGGTGGGCGCTGTCGGTCGAGCACGATCGCGGGCACGGCGGCCGCCAGACCGCTCAGAAACAGGCCAGCCACCGAGATGTTGATCAGGCCGTCGTACTTCCCGCCGCCGGCCACGAAGGCGGCCATCGCCGGACCGGAGGCCAGTCCCATCTTGGAAAAGAATCCGGCCAGCGCGGCCATCTGCCCGGCCTTGTCGAAGGCGGCGCTCATGCCCAGCAGATAGGGAATGACGAAGGCCCAGGTGATGGCCGTGCCGATGTTGGCGACCAGATAGATCCAGGGCGCCTGGCTGAAGTGAAACGCCCAGGTTCCAACCAGCGTCAGGATCAGGCCGGCGAAGATCGGCCAGAACCTGCCCAAGCGCACGCCAAGGACCACGACCAGCAGCGATCCCAGGGCGCCGATCCAGTTGGCCGCGCCCAGGGAGTCGGTGATGAACTTGAGGTTCAGGCCGGAGGCCTTGCCCAGGCCGATGATGTAGGCGGCCAGCCCCATGTTCGCGGCCTGGAACAGGAAGATGGCGGTGAACGCCAGCACCAGCGGAATCCAGCGGGTCGCCGGTCTGGCCGCCGCGAGCACGGGCCTGGGCGCGGCGGCGTAGGTCCCGAGGAACGGAACCATGGCCAGGGTCGCGAGGCTGAAGGCGGCGAGGGCCAGGAACAGGACCCCGTGCCCGAACAGTGGCACAAGCCGGGGCAGGAACATCAGGCCCAGCCCGCCCAGACCGAACTGCACGACCAGCAGCATGCCGAAGGTGCGATCCGGCGTCGCCGTCCGGGCGATGACCCCGAACGCCACACCGACCAGTAGGCCGCCGATCATGCCGTGGAGAAACCGGATACCCATCAGGATCTCGGGCGAATTGATCAGGATAGAGACCAGGTCGATCGTGACGAGACCCAGCAGGACGGTCACGGCGGTCGGCCGCCAGGGCAGCCGGCGAATGACGAATACCGCCGCAAGCGCGCCTACGGCCGCACCGTAAACATTGGCTGAGGCGACAAGCCCGGCGTCCCGGGCCGACAGGCCAGCGCCGCTGATCAAGCCGTCGACGAGGGCGGCCATGATGTTGACGTAGAACAGGCCGGCGGTGGCCAGGAAGGACAGCAGCACGCTGGCCAGCAGGCTGTCCTCGGGGACCTTGGGCAGGCGACCAGCGAGGGTGGGGGCGACAACGTCGGTCATGGACACATCCGCTTGATCTTATCGGCCTCGACAGCAGCCGGCCCCCAGTCGAACACAGCGCTGTCGCCGAAGTAGTAGAAGGTCATGGCGCCGGGTAGAATGGCCACCGAGATGCCGCCGTAGCCGGACATGAACGGCGTCCACACTGGCGCTTCGCAGCCGAGCTTCACGCCCAGACGACGCGCCCAGAAGCCGCCCTTGTACCGATAGTTGGGGCCGTCGGCCTGCAGCCCTGGCCGGGTCGGATCGCGCTGCAGGGCGGCGGAAAGCATGCCCTCATCGAGCATGGGGCGGTCGTCGAGACGGGCTCCCGAGTCGAGCCAGCCGGCGATCCGGACGATGTCGTCGGCGTGGTAGGCCAGCCCCCAGCCGGCGAACGGCTGCCGGATCGCGTCATGAGTCCGGCGGGTTTCCAGGATGGTTGGGCTGAGGTCCAGGTCCCTCCATAGGGGCGCGACCACACTGTCGTAGAGATCGCCGCCACCATCGCGTCGCAGCACCTCGGCCACCGCCGCTCCGAGCAGGTAGGTGTCAGTCGTATGGTAGACGAACGTCGTCCCGGGCTCGGCGCGGCGGCGGTACTTGCCGCAGGCATAGGCGACCTTGGCGGCGTGGCTCTCCGCATTGAAGAAGGTGCTGATGGACAGCGCGCTCTCGTCGCCCTCCGGGACCGTTGAGCCGTAGACGCCCGTTGTCATATCCAACGCGTGGGTCAGGGTCACGCCCGCCCAGCTGTCGCCGGCGGCGCAGGCGGGCACATGGTCTCGGATGAGCGCGTTCGACACCCCAGGGGTCAGCGCCTCAAGCCGCATCAGGCCGACGCCCGCGACAATGGACTTGGCCGTCGAGTAGGACGGAAGGGCCAGCACCTCGCAAAACGGATAGTCGCCATGACGGGTCTGGCACGGACCGGCGTAGTGGACCCCGTCGACCACCAGGCCGTAGGCGGTGGGCGGATCGGCGTCCGCGGGCGTGACCAGGTCCAGCCCGGCCAGGCTCACACCCGGATAGCGCATCGCCAGCTCGGCGACCGGGCGGACGGGCAGACGGCTGGCGACCTCGGCCCTGTAGGCGGCGATGACCGCGTCGCGGTCGGCGACTGGTCCAGGCGAATAGCGCGCCGGCGCCAGGCCCCAAGCGTCGAACTTCAGATAGGCGCAGGTCTCCGAGGCAACCTCGAGCGCAGCGCGCGACGTCGCGCCATCCGGTCTGAACAGGAAGGTCAGAACGCCGTTGTGGATGCAGTTGGCGTTGCGCTCCATCAGGGCCACCGGAAGGGCGGCCCTCAGCCAGCCCCCGTCGGCGGTCTCCTGCCAGACCCGGCCGGGACCCAGGATCCACTCCCATTCGGAATGACCGCCGCCCACGGGCGTCCGCCGCGTCGGGATCAGGACATCGCCGTCCTGGACCAGCGCGAAATCGAAGTCGGGCAGCGTGGCGCGTGCCGCTTTGACGGCTTTCGTCGCGCCGGTCTCATCCTTGAGGACGGTCATGCCCAGCCGGAGCTTCGACGTCTCCAGCCGCAGCCGGCCCTCGAACCGGCCGGTCGCGGGCGTCGCGCCGCCTGCGGGGGCGAAGGCAGACAGACTCACAGGCTTGTCGAAGCCGACGCCGCTCGACAACACCTCGGACCCGAGTGCAGACCGTGCGCCGGCCGCGCGCTGCGGAGGACGACCGGTGACGACGACGGCGTCGCCCCAGCATTGCGCATCGGGGCCGCCCTGGGCCCTGAACCGGACCAGCAGACGGGCGATATCGTCGGCGCCCGCAGGCGCGAGCTCGCCACGCACCAAGGTGACGCCGTCATCCTTGCCGTCCCGGACAGAGATGATCTCGCCCCAGGTTGCGCCGCCGTTTGCGGAAACCTCAGCGACGCAGGCTTCGTCGGCGCCGAGCGAAAGACCGGCCAGGGAGGCGGCGACCGAAACCTGAGAGAAGCCCCGGGTGGAGACCGCCGCGGTCGCCGAGGCCTGGCGGGTGAAGCGGAGCGACACGTTGCCCAGATAGGTGGTCAGGCGCACGTCGCCGACGCCGGCCGCGCCCCATCCCTCAGCCTGACCGTCCTGGAAGTCGTCCATGAAGATCGGGGCGGCGAGCGCCGGAGTCGCGACCGCGAGCGTTGTCGCCAGCGCGACGGCTGCGATGCGGGGCCAGCCCATCAGACCAGCTCCAGCGGGTCGAGGCCGCCGGCCGCCAAAGCGGCCGAGAGCGGAGCGAGCTGGTCGGCATAGCGTCTCCACAGCCCTACCGAGCGGTCATGAATAGGCTGGCGCACTTGAGCCGCGCTGGCGGTGGCGGCGGGAGCCGGATTTTCGTGGAAACGCAAGCAGGCGTCCTGCCACTCGAGCCCGCAGTGGGCGATGACCTCGCGGCTGACCGCCTCCTGGCCACTGACCAGCCCCTCGTAGTTGACATCGAGAAACCGCCCCGGCAGGACAGCCCGCCAGTGATCCATCAGACGACGATAGGCCAGAATATAGGCCGCCAGGTCGTGCTGGTCGTATGAATAGGGACAGCCCATTCGGAACAGGGTCTTGTAGAGAGCATAGCCGCTGTCCATTGCGTTTCGGCGCAGGTGGACGATCTTCGCGTTCGGCAACGCCCGGGCGATCAGGCCGATGTAGAGAAAGTTGGCAGGCGTCTTGTCGATAAGCATCGGCGCGGCGGCGCCATAGCCGGCGATGCCGTCCAGATAGGCGCGTCCCAGGACGGCAGGGTCCAGCACCGCGGATCGGCGGATCAGATCGCCCTTGCCGTTCGAACCGCCGGCGACGCGCATCAGCGACAGGGCAAAGTCGTTGATCTCGCCCAGACTGTCGACCTGATCGTGGGAACTGAGGATTCGATCAATCAAGGTCGTGCCGCTGCGCGGCAGGCCGAGAACGAAGATCGGGCCGACATCCGAAGCGCCGGCTTCGGCGCGCTCGAAAAGTGAGCGGTCAAAGACACGCGCGATCTCGGTCATGGCGGCGACGTCGGCCTCGACCCGGTAGCTGAGCAGACCCCGGCGACGGTCGGCGCCGCGCTTGAGCCAGGCGAAGCTCCGGCCGGCGTCGCCTAGATCCTCCAGTTCCTTGGCCAGGGCATAGCACAGGGCCACCTCGCCCGGTCCGGCGGGAGTCTGCTCCACCGCCCGCAACAGCTCGGCGACGTGGTTCGCGCCCGGCGTCTGCCGGCGCAGCGTCGACCGGTTCTGCCAGGCGTCCGCGTCACCCGGATTCAGCGCGATGACCCTGTCCAGCAGGGCTTCGGCCTCGTCCACATCGCCCGTCGCGATCAGCGCAGACGCCAGATTGTAGAGGCAGTGAGGATCGTTCGGGGTCAGCTTCACCGCCGCCCGGTAGCAGCGCGCCGCGGCGGCGGGCTTCGCGCAATGGACGTAGTGCTCGCCGAGGTGCTGCAGCAGGCGGGCGTCGCCGCCCGCCCGAGCCTCGATGGCCGCCAGTCTGGAGAGCGCCTCCGCAACACGGCCGTCACGGAGGAGCGGGGCGACCTTGCCCAGCTCCTCCATCAGGCTCTCCATGACCGCCAGACTGACCATCCGTCTTCTAGAAGCTGTAGTCGATGGACAGGCCGATGGTCCGCGGCAGCGAGATGAACTCCTTCGAGCCGTTGCCGAAGTAGCCCACGCCCGGCGCCGTGCCCATGTAGGCCTCGGTGAACTCGCCCGTGACCCCCTCTTCGTTGAAGATGTTCTTGACGAACAGGGTCGCGCCCCACGGCCCCTTGGAGAGGGTCGCCGAGGTATTCCAGATCTGGAAGCCGGAGATCGCGGTATTGAAGGTCGGGCCGCCGATCGCGTTGCGGGTGCTCGACTGATAGTAGCCGCTGCCACGGGCCACCAGCTTCACGTCGCCCCCGAGCTGCCAGGTGTAGTCGACCGACAGCGTCAGCGCGTGTCGCGCCGTCCCGGGCAGACGGGCTCCATCGAGCGCCAGGATGGTTCCCAGCGGGCTGACCACGTCCTCCGTCAGGGTGGCTGCGGTGTAGGTGTAGCCCACGGTGTAGTGGAGGGCTTCGTTCGGGCGGCCGTCGATCGACGTCTCCAGGCCGTAGCTGCGCGCCGCGCCGCCGTTCTGGACGACATAGAAGCCCCAGTTCGGCGTTGCGGTGTTGAGCTGGATGTCGTCCCAGTCGATGTAGAACACAGCGGCGTCGTAGATGAACGACCCCATCCGCCCCTTGATTCCGGCCTCGTAGTTGACCACCGAGTCCGACTGATAGATCTGCCAGCGCGGGTCTTCGGCGAAGCTTCCGGACAGCGGAACGGCGTTGGAGCCCCCGCGGCGATAGCCCTCCGACACCGTTGCGTAGAAGAGGCCGTCGTCGCTGAACGCCCAGGAAAGGTTGCCCTTGAACAGGGTGCGGCTTTCGGAAGACTCGAACCGCGCGTTCACCGGCTGGCTGAGCGACGTGTAGAGCGGCACATCGATTTGGGTGTTGTTGATAGCCTCATTGTCGAACCAGCGGAATCCGCCGGTCAGAGACAGGCTGTCGGTGGCATGCCAGGTGAGTTCACCGAACACGGCCTTGTCGGTGAACTCCTCCTTCCGCCGGTAGAGGAAGTCACGGTCGCTCGAGACCGCAGCGGGAAAGCCGCTCCAGATGTCCCACCAGCGCTTGAAGCCGCGCAGATAGCTGTCCTGGGAAACGACCAGCGTGTCATCGTTGTAGAAGGCGCCAATCACGTAGTCGAAGTCGCCGCCGATCTTCGAGACCAACCGGATTTCCTGGATGGTCGCCTTGTCGGAGTAGCCGCGAACAGCGGAGGCCATCGGGCGCGGGTAATTGTAGTAGAAGTTGAGGAAACCGGCCTTCGCGTAGAAACCGGTGTTCTCGCTGACGCTGTCGCCCTCATGCTCATAGCGCGAGGTGGAAGAAGTCAGGGTCGCGAACCCGAGGTCGATGTTCATCTCGAGACTGGCGAGGCTTACGTCACGGGACGACGGTTCAAGCTGGACAGACCCGTTCTCGTATTCGCCGTAGCTGTTTCCGAAGCCGTCCAGCCCGCGGGTGACCTGGCGACGGCCGCCGACCTCGTCGGACTGGACGCTGTAGTTCAGGGTTCCGTCGAACCAGTCATTGGGCGCCCAGCGCAGGGACACCCGTCCGAACCAGACTTCGACCGTGTCGGCGTCCTTCTTGCTGGTGTAGGAGGCGTTGGGCGACAGCACGCCGCTGGGCGCCGCCGGCGCACCGGTCGCGTCCAGCACGTAGAGGTTCACGTAGTCGGTCAGGCCCGGGTAGTCGAGCCGGCTGGCCGTCGCGCGCAGGGCGAGGGTCTCGCCGAGCGGCAGGTTGATGGTGAAGTCGCCGGCCCAGCCGACGCTGTCGGAGCCCTCCACCTGACTGCTGGTGATGTTGGCGCTGCCTTCAAACACGCCGAGGCGCGGGGCCCGGGTGATGTACCGGACCGTACCGCCGAGCGACCCCGAACCGTAGAGCGTGCCCTGCGGCCCGCGGAGGACCTCTACGCGCTCAAGATCCTTGAGGAGGAATCCGGCGAACAGCGGCGTGTCATTGATGTAAGTCGAGACCGGAGCGACGCTCGAAACCGCGTAGTCGCCCAACGCGTTGCTGTCGACGTTGATACCCCGGATGAGCACGTTGTTGACGACGCCGGAGTTGCGGTAGCCGCGATCCACGACAGCGACGCCCGGGATGCCGCGCATCAGTTCGACGCTGTCGAGCGTCTTGGTGGCCTCGATCGTGTCGCCCGAGACGGCGGACACATTGTAGGGCACGTCCAGAACGCTCTGCTCCCGACGGTTGGCGGTGACCACGACCTCGTCGACCGTGGCGCCAGTCTCCTGGGCCATCGCGACGCCGGCGGCCGCCAGCCCCATGACCAGGGCGCCGACCGAAGCGGCGCTCCTCAACATCGACTTGTTCATCTCAGATCCCCCATGTTCCATGGCAGCCGCGCTGCCGTTCGTTGTCCGGCGCAACCCCGCGCCGGGATGTACGCGTCTCAAGTCTTGATCACTCTCAACACCGGCGGCGCCGACCGTTCCGACCCCGGCTTTTCCAGCGGCCCCAGTCCCGAGAAGGCGGGCGATGCGGCGAACCCGTCCCGATAGGGCGGGAAGGTAATCGGCGTGTCCCGCAGGCTCTTGAGGGGCTGTCCCAGCCCATGCCAGCCGCGTTCACGCACCCGCGTCACCTGATCCAGATCCAGTTCGACGGCGATGACCTCATGGCCAGAGCCAGCCTGATGGATGATTTCGCCGCCGGGCCCGAACACGCCGGACAGGCCGACCCCGAGGGATCCAGCGGTGTTAATGTCGACAAAAAAGACCTGGTTGGTGACCGCGCTGGCGCGAGCGATCGCGAGCTCGGCATCGCGGTCTATCGTATTGGTCATACCCGGATGCAGGATGACCTCCGCCCCCATCCAGGTCAGCGTCCGGATCGTCTCCGGGAACCACATGTCATAGCAGATAGACATGCCGAAGCGGCCGACACCGGGCACATCGAACACGACGAACTCGTTTCCGGCGGTGACGCCCTGCTCATAGGGCAGGAAGGGATAGATTTTGCGGTAGCGGGCGACGACCTGACCAGTCGGATTGATCACCGGCGCTGTGTTGTAGATGCGACCGCCGTCCTGCTCGAAGAGCGAACCGGGCACCAGCCAGACCCCGGCGGCGCGGGCGGCTTCGCACATTCTCGCCTCAGCCTCGCCGGGGAGCGGCTGGGCGTGGGCGGTGCTCGCCCCGAACAGCGACAGCTCGCCGAGCACAACCATCTCCACCCAGGGCAGGCGCGACTTGACCGCCGCGACCTCGGCGGCGATGCGGTCGCAGTTGTCGCCCTTGGCGAGCTGGAGCTGTAGCGCGGCGATGCCGATGGGACGCATAGGAACTCTCGCAGCGGGCCAATGGGCCCTGTGCGATGAGAGTGGCCGGACATGAAGGTGTCACATAGCGCCAGTGGCGAACTGTCGATGGCGCCAGTTATCCACCAGAATGCCAGCCACGCGAAATCTGGCCCCAAGACTCAATTCGCATCCGCCCGCCGGATGACCGCGGCGTCAACGAGCCGGCCTCCGGCATCGAACCAGCCGATGCGGTCGCCTGCGATGGTTGTCATCAGGCTGGAGGTCTCGCCGTAGGACCACCGGTTCCACTGCCGGCGCCAGAAGTCGCCTTCGACCCACCATCGGCCCTCGTCGCAGTCTTCGTTGGCATAACCGGCACGGCCGACCATCTGACCGTCGGGCAGGAGTTCGATGGTGCAAGGGTCGCCGTAGACCGTTTTGCAGAGCAGCACCGCCCCACTCATCGCCGCTTGAAGCGCAGCGCCGGTCAGTCTCGTCTCGGCCGTTTCCGGGAAGGTGCGCGCTGTTCCCGGCAGATCCCTCATCAGATCAGCAAGCGCCGCCACGCCCTGGCGAATGCGGTCGAGCGGCAGGCTGGTCACACCGAGGCGGAAGATGTTCCGCGGCGCCTTGCTGTCGGCGTAGTAGGGCCCGACCGGTTCGATCAATACCCCGCGCCGTTCCGCCTCGGCCGCGAACGCCTCGACGTCGAGATGGTCTGGCCCGCGGACCCAGTAGGTGGCGCCGCCCCGCAAGGGCGCAATGGCGACGGCGTTCTGCAGATAGTGGTTCAGCGCGTCCCTCAGCGCGGTTCGGCGCTCCCGGAACAGGCGCCCGAGCCGCATCATGGTCGCGTCGTAGTGACCCATGGCCAGGAAGTGCGCCGCCGCCCGCTGGTTGTTCAGGGGCGGGTGCCTGACCGCGAGGTGACGAAGCCGCCGCGCCTCGGCGATCACCTCCGCCGAGGCGACCATGAAGCCCAGCCGCAACCCCGGCCCCAGCACCTTGGAGAAGCCGGCGACGTAGATGACCCGGTCGTCGCGGTCGAGGCTGCGCAGCGCCGGGCAGGCCTCATCCAGGTAGTTGGTCTCGCAGGCGAAATCGTCCTCGATGATGATCTGGTCGCGGGCGGCCGCCTTTTTCAGCAGGGCCTCCCGCCGCGCCTGGGTCATCATCACGCCCGTCGGGAACTGGTGGCTCGGCGTGACATAGAGCAGATCGCACTCATCAAGACGTCGATCGACCACCAGGCCCTCGTCATCGACCGGCTGGTGAACCAGCCGGGCTCCGCGATCCGAGACCAGACGCCGCATGTCCGGGTAGCCCGGATTCTCCATGGCCACGACGGTGGATTTGTCGACCAGCATCTGGCTCACCAGCGCCAGCGCCTGCTGGGCTCCGACCGTGATCAGGATTTCATCCGGGCGAGCCCGAATGCCGCGCCGAGGCAGGACCTTGGTCCGGATCTCCTCGATCAGCATGGGGTCATCAGCGCTGCCGCCATCCATCGACCACTGGCTGATGTCGGCCACGGACAGGGCCTGACGGCTGGCCTCGCGCCATTCGGCTGTCGGGAACAGGGAGGCGTCGAAGAGACCGTCGATGAACGGATAGGGGTACTGGCTCCAGTTCGGCGTCCGGCGAGTGGTCGGCTCGTCGCCCTCGCGCGACTTGAAGCGCCGGGGCCAACGCGACGTGGTCGCCGGTTCTCGCCCGCCGGCCACCGACTGAACCGCCGTCAGACCACGCAGCATGTCATGGTCCGCATAGATGCCGCTGCGCTCGCGGCTGACGAACAGGCCTTCGTCGAGCAGCTTCTGATAGGCCAGCGTCACCGTGTTGCGCGCCACGCCCAGCTGGGCCGCCAGGGCCCTGGACGACGGCAACCTTTTGCCTGGCGGAAACGCCCCGGCGCAGGCGGCCTCGACGAGCTTGCGGCGCACCTGGTCCTGCAGACTGAGATCGCTGTCGGGATCGAGGAAAAGAAGCGGCCGTGACATGGCCTGCATCTCGCCTGCCGTCACAAGCCGTGTCCAGTGTGACCTGCTGACCTGCTCCCCGCCGGTCCCTCGATCATTATGAGAGCCCTTGGGGTTGATATTTGATCTGTGGCGTAGTCGGCAGCAGTCGGCCGGCGCAGCCTTCGATGTTGCGCAGCCGGCCGGCCGCGGGGTTCAGGCGCACCGACGCCAACGCCGAGGTGGCGCAGGTCCACGACAAGGCGATGCCGGTGATCCTGACCACCGAGGAGGAGCGCGACGTCTGGATGCGCGCGCCCTGGAGCGAGGCGAAGGCGCTGCAGCGGCGATTGCCCGATGGCGCGCTGCTATTGGAGACTCCCGGGCAACTCTGACGAGGTCATCGCTGACCTCCCACTTCTAACTCCGCATCTTGAGCGAGAGTCCGCCATCAACGCCAAGGGCTTTCGCAATGAACGATGGGCCAGGGCGGGGTGGGCAGGTCAGTTCCTCGCCTACGTCGAACCGGTCCTGGTCCCGACGCTCAAGCCCGGTGACGTAGCGATCATGAACAACCCGGGCAGCCACAAGGGACGCGCCGTTCGAACCGCCCTGCGCAAGGCCCGCGCCCACCTGCTGTTCCTGCCGCCCTACAGCCCTGACCTCAACCCCATCGAGCAAGTCTTCGCCAAGCTGAAGAGCCAGCTACGCAAGGCGGACGAGCGTTCCATCGAGACCGTCTGGCGCCGCATCGGAGCCCTGCTCGACCTGTTCAGCGCCCAGGAATGCGCAAACTACATCCGTCATGCCGGTTATGCATCAATCTAAACCAAGCATGCTCTAGTACACCAGCCGGGTCCCGCCCCCGCCCAGTCCGCCGCCGTTCGGGCCAACCCCGTTGGGGACGGGCACATCGCTGCTTTCGTAGTCAGCATTGATCCGTATCGTCGCATCCGCGCTCGAGATGATCTTGGTTGCGACAATGACCGTCCAGGCGCTGTCCTCGGCCGCAGCCCCGCTGCCGCTGACTTTGAGAGATCCGTTCGGGTGTCGGATGTAGACGACCCCCAGAAGTCGCTCGACGTTTTTTCCTGGGAGGATGATGTCCGGCTGGTTGCCTGCGACAGTTGCCATGACCATACCGGCATAGGATCCACTCTTGCGGCCGACAAGGTTCACAGTCGCATACATACCCGAGAATAACGGATCAGAACCATGATCGAAAAAGACGAAGACGTCCTCTCCGGTCAGGCGTCCATGCCCCTGCAACGCGAGATTCTTCCGGAAGAAATGATCGCCGGGTAAAAGCACCAGGATCGTCTTGTTTTTTACAGTAATGGGGCCACAGTGAATGCCGGGCTCCAGATAGTGGGTCTGGCTGTCCTCAAGGATGATGCCTTTGGTTTTTTCGGGCGGATACTTTAGGCACCCGTCCAGAGAGGGAAACTTCATCGAGGCGAACGGATCGGTAACGGAGGGGGCCCGCTCCCCGGGTATTGGGTCCATGTTTCCGCTTGCCTCCTTCGAGGCCTGGATCTTGCGGCCTTTTAGGCTCGCCGCGCCCTTGACAGTAATCGTTGCGTTGGCGTGGACTCCGCAGTCCGGAGCCGAGATTGCCGTATTGCCCGCCAGGTCAATCACCGCGCCGCTGCTGCCGGTCGCGAGAACACAAAGGGGAGTTTGGCCGACAGTTGTTGCCGTGGCATCGCCGACGAAATTCCACCCCCCGGGCGGCAGCATATTGACGAAGAATGATTGCCTGTTGGCCTGCAACAGGACCCGGATCCCGCGCTGCCCCCCCTCTGTCACGACCTGATAGGTCTCGACCACCGTCGGGGCATCGGACCACTGGCTCAGTTGCCCGGCCACGAATGCGGCTGAACGTTCGCGGGCCGCTGCGCCATCGGTGGCCAGGGCCAGAGAGGGAGCTCCGGCCAGGGCCGCAGCGTCGGCGATGTCCTGGAGCCGGCTCTTGGCGGTCGTGACTGCCATAAGGTCAATCGCGCCCAGGCTCACTATGGCGAGAACTGGAACGAACAAGGCGAACTGAAGGGCGATGGCGCCATGGGTCTCGCGCCTAAGCCGGTCCAGTAGCTCCTGAGCCTGACGTCGAAGACCGGACATCATAAGCCCTTCGCTCCGCCACCTCGAACTCGGATCGCATCGACGTTTAGATAGTCCGGTGTTGGGTCCAACTGCCTGGTCACGAGCGTGAACAGCCGGCGCCGACACCCCCTGCTCCCAGACCTCAAATTCTCAAGACCTGTCATCAAATCAGCCCGCAGATGGCCCGGGGCGGTTCAGAGAGGCCCGCAGAACATAGCGGATCTGATACGCGATCAACCGCCAGTTTAGGGGTTTGGTTACAAACGACGTGGCGCCTAGGCGGAACGCTTGGTCAATCGCAGCGACATCTTCTCGACCGGTCTGTACGATGACGCCAAGGTGTTCCGTGCGCGGGTCAGCCCGCAGATGCGACAGAACGGCAAACCCGTCCATGATCGGCATTTCGAGGTCGAGGAGGACGATGTCATAGTCGCCGACGGCCAATTGACGCAGGGCGTCCTCTCCATTCTTCGCGACGTCGATTCGGGCCGTGGGAGAGGCCAGATTGACCTGGGCGAACTCGCACAGGATCGGATCGTCGTCGACGAACAGGATCCGGAGGTTCTGATTCAGCACGTAGAAAAAATCGTCCACACTGCGCTCCACTCAGAATGCCCAATGCGCTTGGAAAAGAGCCAACGAAGACTGCGGCCAGCCTTCAAAAAGCGTCAACTTTCGAAAGCATAAATCCCCATTATGGGGCAATTTTGCTTTGCGGTTTCGACCCCATGTCATTTTATTCAATATCCATCCCGCCTACGCAAAGCAGGGTTGATTAAAGGTGCTGATGCCTAGGCTATAAACACTAGCCTACAGTTAATTGCAAATTCACAAACTCCGCCTAAGCTATTGGAACTTCGGGATTTTTTAAAAATGATATGATAAATGGGTCCAAGCTCCCCAAAATCGATTCGTCGGCAACTTGTCTCTCTGTTGCTCTTGTCTCTGGCAACCACCACCATCGTAACGGCAGCATTGGCGGGATGGATCGACGCGCAACGTCAGTCAGCGCTTGAGACCGAGCGTCTGACCCAGACGGCGCAGGTGATAGGATCACTCGCCGCACACGCTGTCCGGGATAACGATGCGTCAGGGGCTTTTTTGGCCATTCGGTCGATCGCCCAGATGTCGCATGTCAGCCATGCCCGGATCGTCGGGCCGGGGGAGCGCCTTCTTGCCGAGACCGGCAGCGGAGTACGCCTGAAATCCGATGCCCGGATCGACCCCCGCCTTGGTGCCGGGCTGTGGAAGGTTCTGAACAGCGGCACGCTGCAGGTTTCGGCCCCTATCTTTAGCGAGGGCGAGCGCGTCGGCGAAATCACGCTGCTGAGCGAGACACCCGGCCTCAGGGCGCGAATCCTCGGGGCAGTACTGGTAAGCTTGGCGGGTGCCGGGGTGGCCCTGCTCGCCGGGCTCATTATCGCCATGCGCCTCGCGCGCCGGATCAGCGATCCGATCGTCGAACTTGCCCAGTTTACCAATGCCGTTCGCGAGTCGGGCGACTATGCCCGCCGGCTCGACGTCGAGGCCCAGGGCGAGGTGGCGGATCTGGTGTCAGGCTTCCGCGCCATGATGGAAGGCATTCGTACCCGCGACGGCAGGATCGCCGCCCAACTGGCCGGGCTGGAGGATGAGGTCGAGGCCCGCACAGCCGAACTGTCTGTCGCGCGGGACGCAGCTGAAGCGGCGACCGAAGCCAAGTCAGACTTCCTTGCCGTCATGAGCCACGAAATCCGCACGCCGATGAACGGCATCCTCGCGCTCAGCGAACTGCTCTCCAGCTCGGGGCTCCCGCCCGGTCCCCAGCGCTATGCCGAGGTCATCGCCAAGTCCGGCCGATCCCTGCTGAGCATCATCAATGACATACTGGATTTCTCAAAGGTCGAGGCCGGAAAGCTGGAGTTCGAAGCCCTCGAGGTGGACCTTGCCGAGGTCGCCGAGGATGTAGCCTGCCTGTTCGCCGAGCGGGCGTTGGAAAAAGGTCTCGACCTCGCCGTCTTCGTCGACCCGCGTATCCCTGCGGTTCTGGCCGACCCTACCCGGCTGCGGCAGATCCTCGGCAACCTGGTCAACAACGCAATCAAGTTCACGGATGCGGGCGGTGTTCTTGTGACCATCGAGCAGGACGGCTGCGGCTTCGTCTTCGCCGTGACGGACTCGGGCCCCGGCATCGCAGAAGATATTCTGCCAACGCTGTTTGGAGCCTTCTCCCAAGGCGACCAGAGCACGACACGAAAGCATGGCGGCACCGGTCTCGGGCTAGCCATTTGCGATCGCCTGGTAAAGGCCATGAACGGCGACTGGCGGCTAGCCAGCCGCCTTGGCGAAGGATCAACTTTCGCTTTCCAGGTCCCGCTGCGGCCTGCCGGACCTGTTCTAGATCCCGCCGCCTGCGGCCATGGGCTGCGGGTGGCGGTCGACGGCGTCGGACTGATGACCGACCGCGCGCTGGTACGCTATCTGGAGGCCCTGGGCATCAGCCGCGCCACAACCCTCGACCCGGCCGTTGCCCAGTTCCGCGGGTTGGACGCGCCCGCCAGAGCGATGCCGACAGTTCTGATCGCTTCCACGCATGACAAGGTTCCGGAAGGGAGCGTGGTCCTGCAGCGCCCCCTCCGGCGAGACGATTTCATGACCCTCGCGCGTCAGATCTGCGCCGGCCAGCCTCTGGCGCTCGAGGACGTGACAGCGAGCTCCTCGGCACACCTGAAATTCACCGGCGCGCGCGTGCTTGTCGTCGACGATTCCGATGTCAACCGAGAGGTTGCCTATGAAGCCCTGGGGCGGCTTGGCTTAGAGCCGGTGATTGTCGAGGACGGTCTGCAGGCTGTCGAGCGGCTTCGCGAAGAGACGTTCGACCTGGTCTTTATGGACGGTTCCATGCCGGTCTTGGACGGCTTTGAAGCGACTCGCCGAATTCGTGCCGAAGAGGCCGAACAAGGTCGAGCCCGCACCCCGATCCTCGCCCTTACGGCCCATGTCATCGGCTCTGCAGCCGACGCCTGGCGCGACGCCGGCATGGACGGTGTCATCCACAAGCCATTCACAATGGGTGATCTGGTCAGGGCGTTGCAGGTCCATTGCGGCGCATTCGGCCACATCGCTGCGCCGGCCGTGCAGGTGCTGATCCCTGTATCCGGCGACGGGGAGGGCCTGTTCGACCCGGTGGCCCGGGCCGAGCTGGCCGCGATGGCCCGCAATGGACGATCGGATTTCGCCGAGCGGGTTCAAGGTCTCTATGCCGCGAACGCGCCGTTGCGGTTCCAGGATCTCGCGGCGGCTGTCGCGGCTCGAAACGCTGACGGCGCCGCGCGTAGCGCGCATGCCCTTAAGTCGATGAGCTTGAGCCTCGGCGCCTCAGCGGTGGCCGGAGCCGCCTCGGCGGCCGAGAAGGCCGCTCGCGCCGACCATGTCGGCTCAATCGACCTGGCCGCACTTGGCCTGCTGATCGACCGCACCCTCGCCGCGTTCGACGACAGGACCGCCGCTGCGCCAGTCGACGCGACCGCGGATGTACGAAGCGAGTTCCGTCGAGCCCTGGCCGACGGACACCTCCACATGGTCTACCAGCCGATGATGTCCCGGACCGGAGACTTCTCCGGCAAGGTCGAGGCTCTGGTGCGTTGGACCTGCCCCGAGCGGGGGCCACGCAGCCCAGCGGACTTCGTTCCAGAGCTGGAGGCTGCAGGCGCCGTTTCCGAATTGACGGATTTCGTGATGAAGCAGGCCATGGACGAGTGCCGCGCACGCGATGACATCATGTTGTCATTCAACGCCTCGGCCTGCGAGTTCCAGCAGGCCGATTTCGCTGGGAGGGTTACCGCAGCGGCCCATCGCGCCGACTTCCCGCTCAATCGCCTCGAAGTGGAGGTTACAGAGACCGCCATGCTGAACCTCGATTACACCCGTCAGACGCTGGACCAGCTTCGGGGCCAGGGCATGGCGGTCGCGCTCGACGATTTCGGCTCCGGTTACACCAGCCTCCATGCACTTAAGGCGCTGAACTTTTCGACCCTGAAGATCGACCGCAGCTTTGTCATGGACTGCACCAGCGACACCGCCTCAGCCGCGATCATCCACGCCGTGATCGGCGTCGGCCGAGCGCTGGGCATGAAGATCGTCTGCGAAGGTGTTGAGACCGAGACGCAGTCACGGTTCCTCAAAACGGCCGGGGCCCACCTGATCCAAGGCCATATCTATCGACGGCCATGTCCGTTCGCCGATCTGCCTGCATAGAGCCGCCGATTCTGTCAGGTTGACGACAATCTGACAAAGCTGATTCCGCCGTGCACTAACATTGAAACTGGATGACCCATCGGGGGCAGGCCAATCATGGTCTGCCCCCCCCTTGAAGTGATCCATCCAAAATGGTCCTCGGGCCAACATAAGGGATGGATCGCTTCAAGGGGATCAGACCAGTGGCGGAGGGACAGCCGGCGGATCAGATGGGACTGGAGATTGAAGGTGCCGGAGCGCGAGGCGTAGGTGGTGGGTAATCTCTGCGCTACCGCTGGGAGTTCGAATCTAGGTCGCTCGCGCTCGCGTCAACGAACAACGCCCGCTGCTCGGCACACGCCACCGGAACCCCCGTCAGCAACCCGGCCGTCGTCATGCCGGCCGGCTGTCGCCCCTCCATGATCGCCTCGATGATCTCGGGCGCCAGGGGCGTCAGTCGCAGCACACGGCCCACATAGGACGGGTTGATCTTCTTGGCCGGGGCCATTTCCTTGATGAAGGCAAGGACCCCGGTCTCGATCAGCTTGCGGCCCCCGCGCTTGCGGATCTGCATGGGGATGCGAACCGTGAAGGTGTGCCGCGCCGAGACAGCGCCTTGCGCCAGGCTAGCTCCATCTGGACCAGAAGGAGTCCAGGGCCCGCCGGCGGTATCATAAACGCCAGACGCGCAATTCCCCTGAGGGGCGAGCGTTCCGTGGCTGATTCCCCCCGCGGCAGCCCTTACAAGGGCGAGCATGGTTTACCCCTCGTTAAATGGCACTTTTGAACGTTAACAGCATATTTCCACGTTGAAATTGGCACATGGGATGCATCTCAGCTCTAGTCGGATGATCGACACAAAGGAGAACTGCGATGAAACAGGCTTTCGCCATCGGCGTTGTCGCCGTTTTTATAGCTGGCGCCGCTCAGGCTCAGAACATGTCCACGAACCAAAGCAACTTCGCCGTCATCAAGTCGCAACTGAACTCGACGATTACTGATGTTGAGAAAGATGTTTCGCTGACGTCCGCCGCCATCGCCAACAGCCTGACCATCGAGG